>Ga0172380_10002100_pt1 | contig 32236 bp, 20 predicted proteins | sample Leawe162metaG_FD_119747 | JGI IMG/M metagenome (GOLD analysis project Ga0172380, IMG submission 119747) | Leachate microbial communities from a municipal landfill in Southern Ontario, Canada - Leachate well 162 metaG | ecosystem: Engineered > Solid waste > Landfill > Unclassified | place... | reverse complement strand
CCGGACGGCGGCGGAATTTTTTGCATGAGGGCCTGGACGGAAGTGTTCAGCAGAAACTGCTCCTGCCGCAGGGCAAGGTGCATGAGGGTGCGCAGCCTTTCCCCGGCTGTGGCCGGTTCGGTTTCCTCGCGCCGGGTTCCCGAGATGTCCTCCGCCGGGGGAAAGTGCAGGAGCGTGTGGCCGAAGGCGCGGTTGAAGGTCTCCAGATTTGCGCGCATTTCGTACAAGTGCATGGCGCTTTCGGTCACCAGCACGACCGGGCTGGCGCAGTGCTTCTTCAGCGCCAGAGCAGCCAGGGCGGCGGCGGCAAAGGGCAGGGGCTTGAGGTGGCAGGCCTTTTCCTTTTCGAGGGCCTCCGCCACCGGCTTGAACAGCTGGGCCAGGCGGATGAATTCCGGTTCGTTTTTCATTTTCAACGGATGAAAGCGGTTTTTGCCGTTAGCCCTTGGACTTCGGAGAGCTCCCCTCGGCCTGAGCTCGGGACGAAGGCAATCGAGCCGCGAGGCATGCTTGGAAATCCAGGTCGTCACTGCCTGGATTCCCGATTCCGTGACAGATCACTGGTTGTAATTGTCAGAGCGCCAGCTCCGGTAAAGGTGCCGGCCGCCGAATAAAAACGAGATAATGCTGATAATCACGCTCCCGATGAAGGCCGCGCTCCAGTCTGCGACCGTGAAGCCCGGCACGAGCCAGGCTGTCAGCTTCAGGAGCGCCGCGTTGATTGCGACCAGGAATATCCCGAGCGTGATTATTATGAGCGGCAGGGAAATGAAGGCCAGGATCGGCTTGACGAAAGAGTTCAGGATGCCCAGGACGAGCGCGGCCAGTACCAGGGCCTGCCACCGGTCGTAAGCGAGTCCGGGCACCAGCTCAACCGCCACCCAGACGGCCAGGGTCGTTATCAGCCAGCGGAATAATATCATGATCATGGCTCGCCTCCTTTTGATTTACAATCCAATGGCCGTGACCTGGTATTTGAACGCGTAGCCGCCCCCGGCGGCGATGCGTTCAAGCTCCTTGCGGACCTTTCCGAATTCAAAGGAATAGCTGTAGCGCTTGCCGAAAAGGTTCGATTGCTCCTCGATGGTGCCATCCCTGGGCTTGCCGAACCCGGTGCTGTATGTCTCGGCCTTGAAGCCGAAGCCTGGCGACATGCCGGAATCGCCCCCGGAGAGGCCGAACCCGCTTTCCTTCAGCATTTCCGTAAAGCGCACTTCCCTGCCCGCATCGTCAACGCGCCAGCGCGCGATGTAAGCCAGCTTTTTTCGCGACAGGAATGCCTTCCTTTCCGCCACCGGAATCTCGAGGGTGAAGATCCCCTTCTTTTCCGAGAGCGACCCGCCCAGCCCCCGGGCGTATTGCTGGATCTGTTCAATCATGGCATTGTTCCTTTCCGTGCCTGCCGCCGCGCGGCCGCTTTGTTCCGGGCCGAGGATAACCGCGCAGAACGTCAACAGCAGCAGTATGTTTTTGTTCAACCTGTTTGCCTAAGGCGGCATATAGCCGCAACCAAATTTCTCTTATCACCATTCGTTGTTCATGGCAGTGCGAATTTCGTTGGGAAAAGACGGCGGCGATACCGGCGCTACTCTGCGAAGTAGCTTCGCTACGTAGCACGAGCCGGCTTGCCGCGCTTGCATAGACACAAGTCTGATGCTTCGCGCGGCGCACCGGCATCCCTGCCCCGCGAGGCGGGGTAAACCGGTCTGGCCTTGTTTTTCCCAATCCCTCGACAAGCTCGGGAAGCGAAATTCGCCCTGCGACCATGCCGTCCAATCCGTCAGCAGACGGATTGGACGGAATAAGATTTGATGTGACTTTTGCCAAACCAAAGCCTTTTTTCAAAATGATCATTTTACACCCATCATTATTGGCTGAAATGAAGGTGTTCAAAAAGATCTCCGCAAAATTGTATCATATCTGAATGGAACTATCTAATAGCGCCTGAGCGCGCGTTCCATCACAATGATTTCGCGGCCGCGCGCAAGGTAAAGTGTGTCTTCCTGCACGAACACCCGGGCGATGGCCGGATCCCTTTTCCAAAGGGTTGCTACCTTTTCCCCCTTGGCCAAGTTCCATAGTTCTATGGCGCCGCTGACGCGGCAGAGAAACAGCCCGGGCCGCCCGGCGTAGGTTTCCACCCGGTCAGACAAGTACGGCTTAACCTGGTTGGAGAGACTGCGAAAGGCTTGCGGGAGCCGGTAAAAGTCTTCTATTGACGGATCTTTCAAGCGCGCGCCACCTGCCGCAAGGCAATAGGGCAATCCGCTGAAGTTTTCCGGCACTATCTTGCCGTAGACAGTCACCAGCCATGATTTATTTGTAAGCGGTCCGCGCACGGAGGCGGTTTCGGCCCCGGCCGGCAGTTGCGCCTTTTCCAGCACGGAGAGATCGCCGGCGCTTATGCACGCTATGACCGCCGCTGCGCGCCCGGGCTTGCACGAACGCTGGTCGCCGTGGACCGTGGTTCCGCACAAAAGCGTCCGCCCGGCGCGGTCAAGTGCGATGGATGTGATGGCCAGGCCGGGAATAATGTCGTGGCGGTGCCAGGAGCGGCCGGTGAGAGTGTCGTATTTTGTGAGCGTGCCGCCCAGCTTGCCGTAGGGCGCGTTGCATGCGTAAAAAATGTGGCGGCCGTCCATCGCGCCGGCCACCGGCCGCATGCCGTGCGGGGGGATTGCAACCACGTGCGGGTTTTCCGGGAAGCGCGCCGGCCTCGCCCAGTCGTATTCCATCAGCTGCGCGCCGGTATAGGCCGCCATGTAAGCGCGGTTCTTGATTTTCCATACCAGGTTCACCTGCCCGCCTCCGGGCGCGGCCCGGCCGCAGTCCTGGCCGCGGCCGGTCTTGAGATTGACCTCCCAGAAGCGCTGGGTGATGAAGTTCGTGCCCATGAGGTGCTCGCGGTCGAGCCGCAGGAGGCACTGCACCGGCCCGTATGAATCCGTGGCAAGGCGGCGCGAGCAGAGCAGCGCGCCATCGGAGGGCCGAACGCGGTAAAAGAAGCCGTACATGTTCACGCACGCCAGGTCGCCGCCGGCGGTCATGTTCACCATCTGGGGGTTCGCGTCCGGGAACGAAGCCACCTGGCGCAGGGCATTTCTGGAGAGGTTCCATTCGTGTATGTCGCAGTTGCCGTTGCCGGAGGAAGCCGCGCCGTAAATAAGCTTGCCGCGGCGGGCAAACCAGGTCATCTCCCTGGGTGGCTTTGGTCCGCCGGCTTCAAATTTGTCCTTGCGCGGATCGTACCAGCCATGGAACGGAACGTAGCGCCTTCCCTTATCATCCGCCACCATTTTATACATGCACGTCCCCGCCCCGTGCGCGTCAATGGTTTTCATGATGGTCCTGGCCCGGACCGTTTCGTTGGCCGGGTTCCAGCGGGTGAATACGAGCCCGGGCGTTGTCATGACGATCGTCCAGGTGCCGTCGCCGTTCGGGAAGCTGAAGCGCATGTAGAGGCCGTCGGAGGTGAAATCATTATGGATTTTGACTTGTTTCCTTTGCCTGGTGTCGAAAGAAAAGGCCTCAACCTTAGGCGGCGGATGCGCGGCGGCAAAGAGCTTGCCGGTGGGCTTGTCAAAGGCCATGCCGCTGAATGTCAGCGCGCCCCTGGCGCCGGTGGGGTAGGCGCGCAGATTTTTTTTGCGCAGTTCCAGGCGGGCGACCTTGTGCTGCAGGCCGCACAGCCAGAGCACGCCCTTTTTCTCGAGGACGGCACTGTAAAACCCGGGATATTGCTTCCCGAAGCGGTAAACGCGCTCTTGCCCCCACTCGCTGACCAGCACCCCCAGGCAGCCGGAGTGGTCGTTCCAGGACGAGGTCCAGAAAAGCTCCTGTCCTTGCGCGTTGCGGCCGGCGGCGATCAGGGGCGTATTGACGAGCGGATCGCGGCCCGCGGGCTGGGGGACCCGGAGGATCTTCCGATTGTATTTTGGCAAGGGCGGCAGGGTTGCATGCATGGCGTTCCTTTACCAGGCTGAAATGATCAAAGTACCTTTTGGCCTCAATTGTGTCGTACCGGCTTTTGAATGCAATAATATTCTGATTGATGTTCCTTGAATTAAACGGCGCTTTATGACATTTTCTTTGCGGTTTTTACCGTTTCACGGAAGCGTTCAATACAAGGGTTGCATGCAAATGGCGGAAATATCTTCCCTGGCCGTGTGGGCCGTCGTCATCGGGTCGGCCGTGCTAGGATTTTTCCTGGCGTGGTTCGCATACCCGCCGGCCATGAACGCCTGGCTGGCCGCCTTCCCGCGCAGCCCGTGGGCGGGTAGAATCCTGGCGGCCCTTGACATTGCCCTCGTGGCCTACCTGCTTCTTTCGGAAAAATTTGCCTGGGTGGATGCCCACCGCGAACTGGTCTTTCTGGCGGCACCGGCGGCCTACCTGCTGGTGGTTTTTTTCATGGATGAGCTCCTGGCGGTAAGGGCGTTGGGCGGGCTTTTCCTGCTGGTGCCTTTCTGGGTATTGAAAGCCGCTTTTGTGCACCCGGCCCCGGGCAGGCTCCTCATGACCGTTTTCGCCTACATCATGGTGATCAAGGGAATCGTTCTGGTCTGGAGCCCGTATGTTTACCGCAAGCAGCTCGATCGCGTTTTCAGGAGCGCCGCCCTCAGGAACTTCAGCCTGCTGGCCGGCGCGCTGCTTGGCCTGGCGATGATTGTCATGGGCCTGGCGGTTTATTGATAAAACAATGAAAACATTTACCGGCAAGCTGCAGAGCTCCCGCACGCACCCCGCCCCGAAAATCGAATATTACCCGGCGCAAGGAAGCCCCGATGGAACGGGGCTCGTCATCCTGCCCGGCGGAGGCTACGGCAGCCTGGCGCAGCACGAGGGCCGGGGATACGCCGATTATTTTTCAGCCCGCGGCATTGCATGTTTCGTTGTCACTTATCGGCTCGGAACACAAGGCCATCGCCATCCGGCCATGCTGGAGGATGCCCTGGCCGCGGTGGGCACGGTACGCAGCCGCTCTTCCGAGTTCGGGATAAGCCCGCGCCGGATCGGCATCATCGGCTCTTCCGCCGGCGGCCACCTGGCGGCGCATACGCTGGCCAGCTTCGGGCACTATCACCGCCTGGAAAAACTGCGGCCCGATTTCGGCATTCTCTGCTATCCGGTTGTCATGATGCGCGGAAAACACTGCCACCGCGGTTCGCGGATCAACCTGGTGGGCCGCAAGCCCTCCAAAAAGGCCATGGCGGAAATTTCCTGCATCAACCAGGTGTCGGCGCGCACGCCGCCGTGCTTCATCTGGCACACCGCCAACGACCCGGTCGTGCCGGTCGAGAACAGCATTTTGTTCGCCTCGGCCCTGAAAAAGAACGGCGTGCCCTTCGAGTTGCATGTCTACCGCGATGGCCCGCACGGGCTCGGGTTCAGGACGGAGCTGCCGTGGGGCGAAGAATGCCTGCGCTGGCTTAAGGAATTGTTCCCCGAGCGCTGATAAAAGTGGCAAGCGGCAAACAACCTGCGCGCATCCTCGTTTTCCGGGGCGGGGCCCTGGGCGATTTACTGCTGACCCTGCCGACCCTGGACGCGCTGCGCCGCCGTTTCCTGGGGGCGCAGATCGAACTTGTGGGCTACGAAAGGAGCGCCGTCATCGCCCTTGCCTCCGGCCTGGTTGACCGCCTCCGGTCGCTCGATTCCGCCCGCATGGCGCTTTATTTCCAAGACAGGGAAAAATTGCCGCCGGAGGAGCAGGAATATATCCGCTCGTTTGATCTCGTTATTTCCTTCATGCATGATCCCGGGAACGTATTGCTGAAAAACCTGGAGCAGGCCGGGGCACCGGAGGTTGTAGCCGTTTCCCCGCTTGTATCCGGAGGGCATGCCGCCGACCACTTCCTCGGTGCAATTGCGCCTGTCATTGGTCGTGGAATAGAAGAGCCAAAAACTTCTATAAAGACTATATCACACTTTATAAAGTGTGATTATGAGCGGCTCGTTCGGAGGAATCAATATTTATTGAAACGGACCTGCGCATTGAAGGAAAAGGCCTGTATGCGCATGTTTGCGGATAAGCATGCGCGCAAAACCGTTTCCGGGAAAGTGTCATACTTAATAAAGTGTGATTGTGAGCCAAAGGGAAAATATGACCTGTTCAGGCTGGCATGGCCGGACAAGTTGAAGGCCAAAGCCCGCCGGCGGATGGAAAAATTTCTCAGCGGCAAAAAAATGATCGTGATCCACCCGGGCAGCGGCAGCCCGGTAAAAAACTGGCCGGCGGAAAAATTCATCGAACTCGCAAAAAAAATAAATTCAGGCGCAAAATATAAGGCCGTCATCATGGGGGGCGAGGCCGATGAAAAGGCAATCGCCCCGATGCGCGAGTTGATGCCCGGGGAAAAGTTTATTATCAATGCCCCGCTCGCGAATGCGGCTTCGGTCATTGCCAGCGCGGCAGGATACGTCGGCAACGATTCCGGCATTACGCACATGGCCGCGCTCCTGGGCGTGCCGTCGGTCGCCCTTTTCGGCCCGACCGATCCGGCCGTCTGGGCGCCGCGCGGCGTAAACGTGGCGGTTATCTCGGGCAAAGGCGGCCGGCTGGATGCAATCGGTGTTGAAGAAGTATACGCCAGGATAATCGCGCTCATGGAGAAAATAAAACAGTAATCCTGTTGGAACCTATCTCAAAATTCGCTTGGGCATGGCAAAAGTGACTCTGTTCCAATGGAATGCGGCGGCGCATCTGGCAGAGCGGCGTTCTGCAAGCGGAGACATAGCGGTTGCTATGCCACCAGCTTGCACGCCTTGCTCTGCCAGCGCGACGCTCGCACCATGCTCCATGCCAATTTTGAGATAGGTTCTAATCATCACCTTCCGGATTTTATGCCTGAAACCGGACGGGAAGGTGCGTATTCCTGGATCAGCCCAGAGATACGCAGAGAAGGCCGGCCAGGATCATGAGCATGCCCAGTGCTTTCGGAACGGTTCCTTTTTCCTTGAGGATCAGCATTCCGGCGAAAAAGCCGATCGGCAGGCTCATCTGGCGGAAAGCCTGGATGTAGCTGACATTGGTGACGTAACCCATGGCGAGCAGAACCAGCGCGTAGGCGGTCGAACTGCACACGCCCGCCATGACCGGATACAGGGTGCGGCAGAACATTTTTTTGAAAAGCGCCCGTTCCATCCGGTTGCCGGCCACCACGAGCAGCTCTCCGACCGTAAGCCCGAACTCTATCAGGAACAGATATCCGAGCGTGTCCGGAATGCTGATGCGTCCCGCGGCTTCGCGGACTATCTTGAGGGCGCTGCTGTCGAAAATGGTGTACAGGGTGGTTCCGATCGCCCCCAGTAGAATAAAGCCGATGACCGAACTGAAGTAGCGTTTCGGAGAAAAGTCTGAAAACTTCTTGAGGGGCATCAGAAAACATCCCGCCGTAATAAGCACCATTCCGGAAAGAGCGATTTTTCCGGGTGCTTTACCGAGCCCGAAAATGATCGTTACGGCGGCGATCATCAGCACCGGAAGCGCGCGGACCACAGGATAAACAAGGGAGATGTCGCTCCAGCGGTAGGCCCGTGCCAGCCCGAGGACGTAAAGCACTTCTCCGATGATGCTGGCAAAGAGAAGCACGTGAAATTTCAACGGGAGTTCCGTCAGATGAATGTCGGAAACCAGGAAGAACGGAAACCAGATCACGGCAGCCGTCGCCGACATCAGGGCATAGAAAGCCATCGAGGGCTTCGTGCTCTTGGAGATCATGTTCCAGGCCACGTGGAGGAACACGGAAAGGAAAATCAGTGCGAACGCAATAAAAGACATCTTACCGCTTCCTGAAACTTTCTTCGCGAAAAGAGAGGGTTCTTCCCTTGAGCGACTTCAACGCGGTTTCCGCCTGGAGATCGCCCGCCAGGCGGGCCAGCATCAGGGAGCCTTCCGGCTCGCAGAGGTTCTCCTGGACCGGAAAATATTCGCGCAGCAGAAAATCCGCGTATTTGACCATCCGGAAGTCTCCGTACAGGCTGGGAAGTTCCCCGCCGTAGCGGCAGACGGCCACCGAGCGGAAGCCCCGGACCGCCTCCGCGATGGACGGCAGGCTGTTTTCCGCGGAGAATACGATCGTGAAGTTCCAGTCGAAAAGATCCCGGTCCGAACTGTCGGTGAAGGTTTTGTCTTTGCCTTCCTCGAACTTGCTGGTGCCGTGCGAGTCGCTCAGGCCGACCACGGGGAAACGGTTCCCCCGTGAAAGCTCTTCCGTCCAGCGCGCCACCTGGTAGTTGTTGGAGCGGGACTGGTGCTTGTAAAATCCGCCGATCAGCTCGAATGCATCAAACTTGCGGCGCCGTAATATGGCCGAAGTCAGAGCTTCGCAAATGACGTTCCGGGTCGTGTACCAGTAGGGATGGCAGAAGACTGCGAGACCGCCGTTTTCGCGGATGCGGTCGAAAACCAGTTCCGAAGCGGCCACGGCAAAAGAATCCAGGCCGGTCTCCATCGGGGGCAGCGCGGATTGGATGGCCCGGACCTCGCGGCGGTATTTCTCCTCGTCGGCGCGGCACAGGGCGTTGATGCTGCATGAAGCGCCGAAATTGATGATGTGAACCGGGTTGCCGGGCGAGTGAACCTCTTCTCCCGGATAGAGCTGGAAATCGAGGTCGCATCCTTTCCAGTAATTGATTGCTTCGAGCGAAGGCTCATATTTCCCATGGTCGCTGATGGCGATGAAGTCAAACCCGTGCTGGCGGTAGCGGGCGGCGACATAGGCGGGACATTCCCTGCCGTCCGAGCGGGTGGTATGGATATGGAAATCTCCCTTGAAGGGGCGGACCGCATACAGATCTTCCTTCAGCGAATAAATGCGGAATTCCAGGATTGTTTTAGCGGCCGGATCTTTTTCGCCGGCGATCTCCGCGGTGATGATCTGTTCCTGTTCTCCGGCAAAGAAGCCGTTCACAACCAGCACGCCGTCATCGAGCCGCCATTCAAGGGGGTGGCGGGTGCTTTCGCTCCCGCCCAGGTTCCGGTGTGAGCCGCCGGGATAGTATCCGTCCACGGGAACGGCGAAGACGTCCAGCCGTTCGGGTTTTGGAAATGCGGCGTGTTCGAAACGGGGGCGAATCCGGATTTCGGACTTTTTGTCGGCGGGCACCATTCTCGGAAAAACATCATAGTAATTCATGTTTTGCATTTCTCCCGGGACGATGTCGATGAAATATTAAAAGCGCGTAATGTTATACAACAACCGGTTTGAATTCCGCTGAGTTTCCATCGTGAGGGCACCCCCTTCAGACCGGTTCCAGCGGGAGGGGGAATGGCCGTCGCGGGATCGCGGAGAGCTCCCATGCAGCTTTTCCAGTATTTCTTTCCGCTCCCGCAAGGGCATGAGGCATTACGGCCGATGGTGCTCATCGCGGGAATCCTTCCAGCACGCCTCGGGCATGAAGAGCGATGGGGCCGCGGACGTCGCTGGCGAAGGTTTCGAGTGCCTTGCGGGCCAGGCCTTCGTGGTCGCCGCAGTGGAAGAGGCTGCGCGCCAGCTCCAGGGGCAGGAAGCCGCAGAGGCCGGTGAAGGATCTCAGTGTGCGCCGGGCATCATCGAGCGTGAGCGCCGCGCCCGCCGTGCCGCCGGCTTTCTTCAGTTCCGCGGCCAGGGCGGGAGCCGCCCCGTGGTCACCCAGCGCCTCGAGCGCAAGTGCGATGCAGTAAATGTGCGAGGGCCGGGCATCCGGTGTGCGGCCGAGCAATTCCAGTTTTTCTAGGATCGGCTTCAAGGCGCGCGGGTCGCGGGTTGCCCCCAGGGCCAGCAGGTAGCTGTCCAGCCAGGTCATGCGCGGATAATAGTAGCCGATGTCCTTGCCCTCGAAATCCCGGAATGATCTCACGGCCTCGATCAGCACGTCGGCGCCGGCGGAGTCTCCCATCATGCCCAGCACGTGGGCGCAACGCAGCCGGCCCTCGGGCGCAGGAGTGTTTTTTATGGCCTTACGCAGGAGAGGAAGCGAACGCTCCGGGGAAGCCATGATCGGGCCGAGCCGGGAATAGTCTTTATCCCTGAGCGTTTGGACAGCCTCGCGGACCGCGGCGGGGGGGAGAGGAAAGGAATCCGGCTGGCCGGCGCGCTCGGGCGGGATGCAGCCTTTTGCCACGAGCCGGGCCTGGAGCGAGGGGAAATCGATGCAGCGCGGGCTCAGGCCGGCTTTCGCGGCCATGGCCGCGGCCAGCCCCGCAGCGTACCCCTGGTTCTGCATATCGGGCTGCATGCGGATGGCGGGCATGGCATCCGCATCCGCGCTGCACGCCAGGCCGGTCACCAGGATGCCCTCCAAACCCCTGGGAAGCAGGCAGCGATAGGGCACGCAGGTGATGCCGCCGGCGAAGTTGTTGATCCGGTAGTAGGGGTGAATCGGCTCGCTGTGCTTGTCCAAGGTTCCGCTGGAGGCCAGGTTGATCGTGTCCGGGAACGTGCGGGAGTTGACGACGTCCATGGGGGTGAGCGTGTAGTCGCCCACGATGCGGCGCCGCTCGCGCGTATCGGGCAGCTGCCCGAGGTCGTAGGCGTTGCCGTTCAGGCGGCGGGCCACGACGAAAAGGGTCCAGCGATCGAGCAGGTCGGCGTCGTTGGAGAAGGTCCAGTCGGAGTTGAGATAGCTCGCCCCGAGTTCGCGGCGGGGAAGGCCCGCCTGCTGGATGCCGAATTCGACCGCGCTGCCGAACAGGCACCCGGCGCCGGCGGCCGCCGCAATGTCGGCGTTGCCGGTGGCGTCGATCACCGCGCGGGCTTTGAGCGCGCCGCGGCCATGGGGCGTGGCCACGACCACGCCCGCCACGCGGCCGGCTTCCACCAGGGCGCCGGCGCCCTGCGCGCCGAACCAGATTTCGCCGCCGGCCTTGCGGATCTCGGTCCGCAGCCATTCCATTTTTCCGGCCGCGTAGGCGGCCGCCCCCTGGGCCGCGAGACCCTTATCCAGTTCCCTGGTAAAGCCATTCATGTAACCGTAGCAGTAGCAGCCGATCTGGCCGGCGGTGGCCACGCCGCCCAGGCCGGGAAGGTTCTCAATGACGAGCGTCCGGGCGCCGTTGCGCGCGGCGCCGATCGCGGCGCAGGCGCCGCTGGTGCCGCCGCCCGCCACCACCACGTCGTATTCTCCCCACACGGGAAGCGATCGCGGTGGAAGGCGGAGCCGGGCCTTATCGTCGCTCCAAGGCCGCGCGCCATGAAGGAGTTCGCGCGTTTCGAGTCCACCCCGGGGCTCCGGCGGCGGCTTCTTCCATGCGGGCTGCGCAGGCGTGAGAGCCTTGGCCTCCAGCGCGGCTGCCTCGCCAACCCGGCTTCCCAGTGCCATGAAGTCGATTGGTCTGAGCAGCTTGCCGGCAGCTTCCCGGGAGAGGTCGGCGCAGGCGCCCAGAACGAAAAGACGTTCCACGCCCCGTGGGCGGCAGGCATCCAGGTCGAACTGACCGGCGCCGGACCACGCGCCGGAAAGCGTCTTCCTGCACCGGACAGGATCGGGCGGGACCTGAAACAGCCGCTCCGAATCGTCGAGCTGGCCGGGGTGGAACGTGAGGTCCCTCGCGCGTTGCTCGGCTTCCGCGAACGAGGCGAAAGACGCATCCTGCATGGGAAGGCTCAGGTGGTATTCAAGCACGTCCTCGATCTGCCTCCGGGCTTCCTTGTTCTGATGCTCCCATGCCTTGATCGCGGGCAGGCCGCCCAGAGGGAACTGCAGCGGCACGCGGCGCACCTGCTGGCCGGCCTCCGTGCGCGGCTCTCCGCCCACCACAATCCGGGTGAACGCCTGAAGCCCGGCCGGGTAGGGGGCGGCCTCGGCGCCGGCCAGGCGGGCGACGTGGGCCCGGTCGGTGGCGTCAATAACGATCCGGGCCAGGATAGCCTGGCGCCCGGCGCGATTGACCACCTCGACGCCCCTCATGCCGCCGGAGGCGTCCTGGAGGGCAGCCACTGCGGTGCACTCATAAAGGAATGGGATTCCAGCCTCAATCAGGGCGTCCTCCAGCACGCGCTTTACCTGCATGGGGGTCACGTTGCGAACCCGGCCGGGCTTGCCCTGCCAGTTTCGGGGGGGCAGGAGCTGCGCCTGGCCCAGAAGGATGCGCCGGGCGCCGGGCGCGGGCACGAGGCTGATCCGGACGTGACGGGCATTCGCGCCGACGGGGCAGCGCATGACGAGCGCCTCTTCCACGTAGTCCCGCTTCCCGAGTTCGGCGTTGAGGAACCGGCCCCGTGGCGTCCAGACGGCCTTGTCCGGACTCGTCTCGATCTCGACCGACTCGACTCCGAAGTCGCCCGCGGCCTGGTGCAGCATGAGCCGGACTTCCCCGATGGATTCGTCCTGGTCCAGGGAGGCCGTGATCGTGACCGGCCCGTCGAACTGCAGGCTGTGCCCGAAGGCATGGCCCCAGAGCCCATCGTTGATTTCCACCCGCACGAAGTCGTCCTTGTGGATGGCTTTGGCCGGGCGGGACGTTTCGCAGGCGAAAGCCAGCCCGCGCCGCTCGAGGGGCGGGGCGAACATTTTTTTCGCGAGGGCAGACTCCGGCTCTTCGCCGGGCTCCAGCCAGGGCCGGCCGGTGGCGCAGAGGTCCTCGCCGAGGTAGGCGTGCGCAGCGGCCAGGAAGACGCGGGCTCCTTTTTCCCGGGCCGCGAGGGCGGCCGTCACGGCGGCCGTGGTGCCGCCGCAAATGAGAACGTCGGCCTCGCGCAGGACGGGTATGTCCCGGCCGGATTCGATGATCTCCATTGTCAGGCTTCCTTGGCAAGCGTTTGGATACGGATTTCCAAGGAAGATACCGCGGCGGGCGGGGATGTCAACGCAACAGTTAAGGCGCAAACAACATTATCGATCACTGCTGTTATTCCTATGGTCACACTGTAGCAATGGCGCTCAGGTATATTGCGGTGCGTTGCCGCAGCGGCAGAGAATTGATGCGCCCGGGTGAAAGACTGATAAAATATTCGCTGGAGTGATTGATAATTCTTGTATATTGAAAGACCGTTGAAAAAGATAAATTTAAACCGGAAGACGGCTCGGCAGGGACGCCTCGCGCGGCGGTTATCGCGGGAAAAGGCGGCCGGCCGGATGCAGTTGAAGTTGAAAAGAGTTATGAGAAAATAAAGGCGCCTGTAATGGCGGTTAAAAATGAAAAATAATGAAGTCCTGGTCATGTTCACGATGGATGTCGAGCCGGCCGCGAAAAGCGACGGCAGAACTTCCGGCCCGAAAAACGACGCGGAAGGCGCGCGCAACGTACTGGCCTACACGGATGTCCTCGCCGGGTACGGGCTCAAGCCGACTTTCTTTGTCCATCCCGAGCTGGGCGCAACCCAGGCAAAGCTGTTCCGGGCGCTTAAAAAACGCGGCGCCGGCCTTGGGCTCCATCTGCATGCGGTTAAATTAGCCGGCCTGAAGTGCGGCTGCGAGCTCGGGGGGCTTGGGCGCGAAAAGCAGAAAAAGATCATCGGACGGGCGGCGGGCATGTTCGCAAAATATTTCGGGTTCAGTCCGCGGATCTTCCGCCCGGGCTGCTTCTCGGCCAATGACAGCACGTACTCCGTCCTGGAAGAGCTCGGCTTTGAGGGCGGGAGCGTTTGCATTCCCGGCCGGATATGGCCCGGGCGCTTTTGCGTCTGGGCCGGGGCCGACCCGTATCCGCGCTTTGCGCACTCCTCGTTCCGCCAGGCGGCCGGCGATTTGAATTTTGTCGAGATACCGCTTTCGGTGGACAGGATCGGCGGGCTAAAGGAGCATGCGCTCGGGTTCCGGTATTATGCCGATTTGCGCCCGGGAGGGGTCTACCGTGAGTCCGAGGATTCCGGCAGGGATCATCGCCTGATCTTGCGGCACATCATCCGCCAGCTGGCGGCGGACAAGCCCCTCCTGAAAACCATCGTCATTGACGTCCACAACGACCGCAATTTCACGGATCTTTCAACGGCGCCGGCCCGGCAGCTGCGCGTGGTGCTGGATTCCCTCGCCCCGGAACTGGCCAAAATAAATTGCCGGCCGGTTAGCGCAGCCTTCGATGAGGCGATCCGCATTTTCCGGCGGCTGAAGCATGATGCACGTTGATGGTCGTTTTTTTTTCAGTCCGGTCCTGCTTGCCAATGATTGGTCTTGTGTATATCCTCTGCCAATTATGCAACAAACATGGCAGAAAAACATATCCGACCTGGCGCGCGAGCTTGACTGCGATGTTTCATCCGGCCTGAGCCAGGCCGGGGCGGAGCAGCGCCTGGCCAAGCACGGCAAAAACCAGCTCCAGGAGGGCAAAAAGTCCGGGCCCTGGGCGTTGTTCTTTGCCCAGTTCAACAACTTCATCATCTGGGTCCTGATCGCGGCCGGCATCATTTCCGGCGTGATGGGCGAGGTGGTGGATACCCTCGCGATCGTCGGCATCGTCATCCTGAACGCTGTCCTGGGCTTTGTTCAGGAATACCGGGCCGAAAAGGCCCTGGCCGCCCTGCGCCGCATGGCGAGCCCCTCCTCCAAGGTCCTGCGCGGCGGCGAGCTGCGCATGGTGCCTTCCGCGGACATAGTTCCCGGCGACATCGTTGAAGTCGAGGCCGGAGACAACGTCCCGGCCGACGGTCGGATGGTGTCCCTGACCGCAAACTTCGGCGTGGAGGAAGCCAGCCTGACGGGCGAATCGGTGCCGGTGGCCAAGGAAAGCGAGGCGCTGCCCGAGGCCGAGCTGCCCATTGGCGAGCGCGAGAACATGCTCTTCATGGGCACTTCCATCGTCAGCGGCCGCGGCCGGGCGATTGTGACGGGCACGGGCATGGCGACCGAGCTGGGTAAGATCGCCGGCATGCTCCAGGAGCCGAAAACGGAAACCACCCCCCTCCAGAGAAAGCTCGCGCGCTTCGGCAAGTTCATCGTTAAGGTCTGTGCGGCGCTCGTAACCCTCGTGTTTATTTTGCAGTGGGCACGCGGCGGGGACCTGTTTGACTCTTTCCTGATGGCGGTCAGCTTGGCCGTGGCCGCCATCCCCGAAGGCCTGCCGGCGGTGGTGACCGTCGCCCTGGCGCTCGGGGTCCAGCGCATGGTCAGGCGCCACGTTCTCATCCGCAAGCTGCCCTCGGTGGAAACGTTGGGCTGCGCCACCGTGATCTGCTCCGACAAGACCGGCACCCTCACCAGGAACGAGATGACAGTCCGGGAAATGTATGCCGGCGGTCGGCTCTTCGAGGTGAGCGGCACCGGCTACCAGCCCTCGGGTTCTTTTGCCTCCGATGGCCGCGCGGCCGATCCGGCGGCATTTCCGGAGCTGATAGAGGCCCTGCGCTGCGGCGTGTTGTGCAACACGGCCGCCCTGCGGGAGGAGGGCGGCCAGTGGAAAATAGTCGGCGACCCGACCGAGGCCGCCCTCCTGGCCTGCGCCGGCAAGGCCGGCCTGCGCAAGGAAGAGTTCGATAAAACATATCCGCTCGTGGAAGAGCTGCCTTTCGATTCGAAGCGCAAGATGATGAGCATGATCCGCCGCACGCCGGAGGGCAAGATTATCGCGTTTGTAAAGGGCGCGCCCGACATCCTCCTTTCCCGCTGTTCCCGTTGCCTGGGCCCGGCCGGCATAAAAAACATTGCGCCCCAGGATGCGGAAAATGTTTTAAAGATGAACGAGAGCATGGCCGGCAAGGCCCTCCGCGTCCTGGCGGTGGCCTTCCGGGAGCTGGATGGCTTGCCGGATGAAATTTCAGCCGACCGGGTCGAAAGCGGCCTGACCTTCGCCGGCCTGACGGCGATGATCGATCCCCCGCGCGAGGAAGCGCGCGAGGCGATGGGCAAATGCAAGACTGCCGGCATCCGGGCGGTGATGATCACGGGCGACCACAAGAACACGGCCGTGGCCATCGGGCGCGAGCTGGGGCTCATGTCCGGCGACTCCCTGGCCCTCTCGGGCGAGGAACTCTCCGCCCTGGACGACGCCGCGCTCGAGCGGGATGTGGAAAAGATATCGGTCTACGCGCGCGTGGCGCCGGAGCACAAGCTGCGGATCGTAAACGCCTGGCGCAAGAAGGGCGAAATTGTCGCCATGACCGGCGACGGCGTCAACGACGCCCCCGCCATCAAGGCGGCCGATATCGGCGTGGCGATGGGCATAACCGGCACGGACGTGACCAAGGAAGTCTCCGACATGATCGTCACGGACGACAACTTTGCCTCGATTGTGGCCGCGGTGGAGGAGGGGCGGGGGATTTATGACAACATCCTGAAGTTCGTCCACTACCTGCTTTCATGCAACGCCGGGGAAATATTCGTCATGTTCCTGGCCTCCCTGGCCGGCCTGCCGCTGCCGCTGCTGCCGATTCACATCCTCTGGGTGAACCTGGTCACGGACGGCTTCCCGGCGATTGCGCTGGGCATGGACCCGGTTGACAGGGGCATCATGAACCGCCCGCCGCGCGCCCCGGATGAGCCGGTGGTCGGGCGCAGGAACGGGGCGCTCATGATTTTTCAGGGGCTGTTCATAGCGGCCTGCACGCTTTTCACGTTCGGCTTCGTTCTGTACTTTGAGAAAGAGACAATAGATGACGCGCGCACCGCGGCCTTCATGGTCCTGGCCTGCTCCCAGCTCTTTCACTCCTTCAACTGCCGGAGCAACACGGAGTCCATATTCAAGCTCGGTTTCCTCTCCAATCCCAAGCTCCTGCTGGCGGTCGGGGTATCGTTCTTCCTGCAGGTGTTCATCACCGAGCTGCCCTTCAGCCACGCGGTCTTCAAGACCACTGACCTCGGCTGGCACGACTGGGGGCTGATCCTTATGGTTTCTTCGTTCCCGCTGTGGGCGATGGAAATTTACAAGCTCGCCCGGCGGCTGGCGCGGAAATGACAACGGGAGCGCCACGCAGCTCGCGGCGCTCCCGTTGCTTTCAATTCCTGCCAGCGCTCTCTTATTCTTCCGCCTGCTTGGCCGGCAAAACGGTCACACCGCGCTCTATTTCGCCGGGGTGCTCCGCCACGACTTCAAGGCCGGGATGGCCGCCGACCGAGAAATCAAACACGGTCCAGCTGTCGCCGGTTTCGGCCAGGTACTGGGAGGAGGAGCCGATTAGCTGGCCGTATTTGTATATCTGCACCGTGGCCGTCGTGCCGCCCTGGCCGTGGTCGCTGTAGTAATGGACCCAGAAGCGGTAATCGCCCGGGGTGATTGCCTTATCGATCGTAAGGTTTTCCTCGACGCATGAGGATATGCAGTCGCGGTCAAGGGAGGGATCGTCGCTCGGGTCCCCGGCCACGCCCCAGTCCGGATTGCGATTGCCATAGTAGCAGTCCGACCCGCTCGGCGGGCTAAGGTGCAGGTCAACATCGGTCCCGATCTTGTCCCAGGTCAGGCGAACATGGTAGGCTTTCAACTTGAAGGTCTGGACGTTGCTGACGAACTTGCCAAGCCCCGAGGCGTTGGGCATGCGCGGGTTGATGGAGTTGTAGCCCGTCACTGCCCACTCGAATTCGCCCCGCGAATTTGCCAGCGAGGCGATGGCTTGCCAATCGGCGTCCGTGAAAGTGTACTTGGTGTCCGCGATGTTTTCCTTGATGCCGATCAGCTCCGTAAAGTTGTTTTTCGCGATGATCAGGTCGAACTTGTCGTGCTGGTAGCCCGCGGTCGGGTCGCCGTTGGACGTCCAGGTGAATTGCGGCGAAACTACGCTGGAGACCACCGTTCCCTCGGCCGGAGAGCTGAGTTCCGGGCCGACATTGTTCAGGGCGAAAACGGGCGAAAAGAAAAGGATGGTGGCGACGTTGTAGCCCGCAATGGCGCAGAGAGAGTTGTAAAACTTGCCGACATCATCCATGTTGCCCGTATTGAGAATATTCCATAGTTGCTTTACGCTGATATTGACATAGTCCTTGGACTTTCCGTCAACGGAGGTGTCAACGTCGGCGTCGCAGATATCGTAGAGTACGCCGGAAATTGAGCGCTCGCAGGCATATCCCTGCCCTTTGCCGGTAATGCCGGTGTTGGTGAATGTTTCCAGGTCATCGGCCACGTTGGCATCTTCGGTATCGTGGTAAGTCCTGTCGCCGGAATTGGGGACGCCGGGTAATGCGAACAGGTTCTGGGTGGGCTTGATCTGCGCCATGATTTCATAAAATGTTGCCCAGCCCTCGGACCAGGCCAGCAGAACACCCTTTTCCTTGCCGCGGGAGGGGATGGCCGAGTTGCCGTCATGGAATCCGCCGGGACTGTTGTCAATGTCCGTGGAAGCGCCCCTGATCGCCAGGTAGTGGCCGTATTCATGCCCGATCACGTCCCAATCCAGGCAATCCGCGCGGAGGATCCCGATGCTTTCGGGAGACTCATTGCTGTAGAAGGCCGTAGAGCGCGGCATGATGACCGGTATTTTAGGCATAAGGCTGAAATTCCGCAGGAAACACGCTTCGGCCGCAAACTGCAGCATTGCGTCCAGGACGGAAAAGCGCCGGGCATTGTCGTCATCGGTGGTGCTGCCGGGCACGGGCGTGCCGGTGGTCAAAGAGACCGTGAGCGTCGAGCCGGCGAAATCGGTATTCTCCGCCGATTGCATGTAATAAACGGTGTTTATGGCATCTCCCACGCTGGCCACGGCGTCGTTCATGATGGCGCAGTAAACCCGCACTTTAATGTCCGGCCCGCTGTCGGCGTCGCCGCCGGAGCAGGCGATCGAATAAGATCCGTCCGCCAGCGTGTTGCCCTGGCCCATGACTTCGTCGGTGCCGCCCGGGTTCATGTTTAAGACCTTGATCTTGGCGAAGCGGATTGGATGCTCCGTGCCGGCGGAGTCCTTGTATTTCATGACGCCGGAGACCCGCACAGAAATGGAATTTCCGAGCAGCGCCTGCGGTTTTGCGGGTGCGGCGGGCTTTTCATTTTGATCCGCCGGCTTCTGCAGGAACGGCGGCACGGGGTCCGGGGTGCCCGCCGGCGCCGGAGTTTTCGTCTCAATGCCGCTCAAGCCCCTCAGTTGGTTCTGCTCGGCCGGTGTTTTGGCCCGCTTCAGATCCATGGTGCTGAAGTCTTCCATGGAGGCTGTAACGCCGCCTTCACTGGCAATCACGTTGAAGTTTGCCGTGGCGGATGAAAAAGACTGCGACTCGTCCGGGTCAAAGGCGGCGTTAATCTTGATCGTGTAGCGCCCGGTGTTTTTCAGCATTACTTTGAGCGTCATCTCGCGCTTTTCGCCGGCGTTGAGGGCGCCTTTCCATTCGAGCGCTCCGCTGACCAGCGTAACCTCGCCCGGCAGGGCCACTTTTACCGCCAGGTTGGCGTAAGACATGGTTGTGGTCAAGGTGACGCGCAAAGTCTCGGTTTTGTTGAGCTCCGGGCTGGCGCTTTCGAAAGCTGCCGTCATGGTAAGAGGCGGCGTAGGCTTGGCCATAACCTGACAGGGCAGCATCATGGCCGCGCAAAGAAACGCGGCCAGGTATTTCATGGCATTCTCGGAATGAAAAGTTCTCATTATACTCCTCCTTATGTTATTGACCGGACATTTCTCAGCGCAGGCCGTTTCTTATATCTTTAAAATATATCATCTTATGCCTTTTAATCAACATAATTATTAACGCCCATATGTAATTGTGGCGGGAAACGCAAAACCATGCATTTAAATTTTGTATTTTTTTTATGCTGGCGGCGTCCGGATGAAGCCGGCGGCATGGTTATTCAACGCGTACCGTGGCTTTTTTGTACAGGATCGGCCCGGCCGGATTCAGGATTCCGTCCATGGGGTAATCCACGGCAAACCAGAAATCGTAGGTGCCGCCGGAAGGAATGAAGCCGGAAAGCACCGGTGTTGCGGGCAGGTTGAACAGCGGTCCCTGGTATGCGGGGCGGCACTGGCCAAGGTCTCCGCTGAAAAGCTCCCACTGCATGGAGCTATTCAGGTAATACCATGCGCCTGAGTGTGCGAAGGCAATGACCCACCAGTCGACCTCGGCCCCGGCGTCAATCCGACTTTTCGGTTTCTTCAGACCATCAGCCGGGGTGGGGTGAAAAATATTCCTGCGGCATCTTGAGAATCCCTAAAAACAGAAACAGGACAATTACGGCCGTGTATGCTATTGAAATCAAGAGGTCTTGCGCCATCATAATCCAGAAACGGTTTTTGGTCCCGCCGGTCCCGCCCGGCGCCAGGCCCTTGTGCAGCATGATAAGGCCCGCGATGTTGGTGGCCCAGTAGGAAAAAACCAGTGCGCCGGCGAATAGCCGGCTGTCAAGGAGGCTTGCGGCCCACGCCATGCCGTAGGCGATCGGCAAGTTCACGTAAAGGTCGTTCCACCAGGAAAGCGGCGACAGAAAATACCCCGCCGTCGCCAAAAAGCCTTTCCTTATGACCGTTTTCAAATTCATGTAAATCCGTTGCTAAGCCGCCATCGCCCGGCGATATTTATGTTCCAAAAAAATGTCCGTTGCGGCTGTTCGTTCATCTGGTTGCGCCGATAACCCGGCCGGCATGATATCCGCGTGGCGCGTTCCAATAAAGATTAAAATTATCGTTGATTTTGAATTCTGCGGCAGATACTATCCTCCCCGTTATTGCTGCAAATTCACGGCGAGATAGCTCAGTTGGTAGAGCAGCGGACTGCCACGTCAGTCCCGCCCGCATCGCGGAGCGGGACTAAGTGGTCACTTGCCCTGAAGGGAATTCCTTCAGGGCGACGTGAAAAATCCGCATAAAGTTTGAGTTTTTTGCAGTATGCCTTTTGGAAATATGGCGAGATAGCTCAGTTGGTAGAGCAGCGGACTGAAAATCCGCGTGTCGTCGGTTCGATTCCGACTCTCGCCACCCCCCTACGCCAAAGCGCTTCGGGGGGCAGGCTCCTCCTTTGTCCCGAGGCACTTCCGTGCTCGGGACTACGGATGGCAAGCCCTCTTTCCAGCACAGTCACTTTCAAGGTCTTTGCGATCCAATATCATGAATAATCGTTCGTGGAAAAACGCTTATGATTTTTACTTCGGCGTCCATCATTCACGCCAAGGCCGTCAGGCCGGCTCGTAGTAGTCTTCGTGTTTGGGCACGATGGAGGGCACCAGGAAGAGCATCAGCAGGAAGAAGGTCTGCAGCGCCGCAAAGAAGAGGAAGAGCGTCTGGTAGCTGCTGAAGGTCAGGCCCCACTTGCCCCAGTGCGGCGCCAGCACCCCGGCACCGAGGATGAGCGAGGTGGCAAACCGGCTGGAGGCGGTGCCGATGGAGCTGAAGGTGGCCAGGTAGGCCGAGGACATCGTTTTGTTGCCCGGCCGGGCCAGCGCCATGAGCTCGATCGAGTAGCAGCACATGCAGTTCGCGGCCCAGAATCCGAGCAGGAAGCTGATCACGCCGATGATGATGTAGAAGCCAGCCATCCACGGCCCGAAGAAGAAAAGCCCGAAGCCGCCCAGGGCGTAAAACACGTGGCCCGCGGGCTGGATGACGCGCACCCCGAAGCGCCGCAAAAGCCGGGCCGTGAGCAGGTAGCCGCATATCATTCCGCCCATGTAGGCCACCGAAATCCATTGCACAACCTCGGCATTGGCCCTGATCTCGTTCTTCAGGTAAATCAGCGTCAGCGGAACCAGCGAGCTGAACGCCAGCGTCAGGCAGCAGGAATAGATGGCCCAGCCGGTCAGGGGCCCGTTCCGGATCGAGACCGCCAGCGATTTCTTTATGTCGAGCGCGCCGCGCTCCTTGTCATTCACCGGCAGGCGGTCCAGGCAGTATTTCCGCCCGAGCAGCATCAGGCCGGTTATCGCGATGACCAGCTGCATCGCCCATGCCGGCGGATTTTTACCGAGCGCCATGCTCAGGATGAAAAAGCTGGCGGCGGTCAGCGAGAGGTAGGAAAAGCGCATGGTCCCGAAAAACCCGCCGCGCTCAGCCGGCAGGAGGATGTTGTCCAGCACCGCGTACCACGTCACACCGAAAAGCGGGCGGGACAGGCAGTAAACCAGGCAGCCGGTCAGCACCAGGTATCTGTCCGCGGGCGCTCCCGCGATGGGCGCCGCCGCCATCAGCAGGTAGCCGGCGCAGCCGATGTGGCATGATAGCGTGTAGGCGCGCCTCAGGCCGATGCGGTCGGCGATGCCGGCGCTGGGGATGGTAAGGAAAATGGCCGCCAGGGCCGTCAGGGCGGTGGAGAGCATGCTCATGGTGGCGCTGCCGCCCAGCATGGTGATGTAGAGGATGATGATGGCGCTGGAATCGAGCATCACCTCGGAAAAACATCCGAACCAGGTCGAGGCGTAGGCGTAAAACCGGCCGCGCCGGCGCTCATATTCGCCAAGGCGGGCGGCGAAGGGCGCGGCGTGTGAAAAAGAATTCATTTTCCCCGGGTTTGTTTGTGTTTGCCTTTTGTGAACGTGCCGGCCAGTATTCCACCCGGCCGGCCGTTTGTCAAAATAATCTCCTGTCACAATGTATGGTTTTTTGATATTGGTCCACCATTGTATCCAACCATAATTCCACAAAAGGAGAATCCCGTGAAAAAATGTTACGCCTTGCGGCTGTCGGCAGGAACGGTTTGTACCGCGCTGCTGACCTTGATGCCATCAGTTGCTTCGCCTTCCGACGGGCAAGCCATCCGCTTGCGGAATGCAGTCATTGATACTTCAGTCTTTGCCAGGCAGGCCCGGGCCGGCGCCCTTGGCGCCCAGGATAAAATTTCCGCTGAGGCCTGGAACGCATTCGGCCAGGCCGCCGATTCAACCGTGAGCCGGCCTTTCATCATCCAGTTTGCCGGGCCAGTCTTGCAGGAATGGAAGCGGGCGGTGGAGCAAACCGGCGCGCGCCTGGGCGGCTATTTGCCGGATAACGCCTTTATCGCGGAAATGAACCCTGATCAGCTTGGAAGGGCGGCGGCCCTGGACTGCGTCCAGTGGGTAGGTCCGTTCAAGCCCGAATACAAAACGGATCCTGAGCTGGGCCGGCGTTTTGCCGCGGCGCTCCGGGCGGGCAGCGCTGAATCCGGCCAGTCCGATGTTTTTACCATCCAGACTTTTTCAGCCGGGCATGCTTCCGCAGTCCGCGCTGCCGTCATTGCCCGGGGCGGCAAGGTTGTGGCGGTTGCCTTCGCAGGCCGGCGCGCCCTTGTCCGCGCCGTAATGGCGGCCGCCTCCGCTGCGGAACTCGTCAGCCTGCCGGAAGTTGAGTTTGTGGAGGCCTATGTCGCTCCGCAGCCGTGCAATGATGTCGCCACGGACGGCGAGCACATGAACGTGCAGGTCCTCTGGACCAACCATAACCTCACCGGCGCCGGGCAGATTGTCGCCGTGGCAGACACAGGGCTTGATACGGGCAACATAAACACCATCCACCCGGATTTCAGCAATCGCGTTGTGGCCGCCTTCGCCCTCGGCCGTCCGGATGACTGGTCCGATTCAACCGCCAACAACAAGGGCGGGCACGGCACGCACGTGGCCGGCTCCGTGCTGGGCAGCGGCGCGGCCTGGAGCAACGGCCTGTTCCGCGGCTGCGCCTATGGGGCATCGCTGGTCTTCCAGAGCGTCATGGATGCCAACGGATTGCTGGGCGGCATACCCGATGCCTTGACGAACCTGTTTTACCAGGCCTATACCAGCGGCGCCCGGCTGCACAACAACAGCTGGGGCTCATCCGTGGCCGGCCGGTACGATTCCAGTTCGCAGAGCGCCGACCAGTTTGTCTGGGACATCGGCGACATGCTTCTCCTGGTGGCGGCCGGCAACGAGGGCATTGACGCAGGCGGCCGGGGCGTGATCGACCCGACCTCGATCAACTCGCCCGCCACGGCCAAGAACGTATTGACCGTGGGCGCTTCCGAGTCCAAGCGGCCCTCCGGTTCCGGAGGATATTCGGCGTATGCATATTACGAGACGTGGCCAAATGATTATCCCGCCAATCCGATCCGCGGCGATTTGATCTCCACGGCCTACGATACCTGGCAGGGCATGGCGGCTTATTCCAGCCGCGGTCCATGCGTTGACGGCCGCTTCAAGCCCGATATCGTCGCGCCGGGCACGGACATCGTGTCCTGCCGCGCGCGCATGCCGGGAGCCGGTCTTGGCTGGGGAACCGGATCGGGCGTGCTGGGCAACGCCGCGAGCAATTATTATATTTTCAACGGCGGCACAAGCATGTCTACTCCGCTGACGGCCGGCGCGGCTGCGCTGATGCGACAGTATCTCCAGGAGCGACGAGGTTTTGTCCTGCCCAGCGCCGCGCTGATGAAAGCGGTCCTGGTAAACGGCGCCCGCTCGCTGGCTCCCGGCCAGTACGGGACCGGTCAGTATCGCGAAATACCCTCCGAGCGCCCGAACAACGTCGAAGGTTGGGGGCAGGTTGACCTGGGCAATACGCTCTTCCCGGCCGCGGGAGTATCCAATGTCTATTATGATGTTTCCAGCCCGGCCGATGCGCTCGTCACCGGGGCCTCGGTGAATTATTCTTTTGCCGTTTCAGCGGCCGGCACGGTCAGCGTTACGCTTTGCTGGTCCGATTATCCGGCCGCCCTTCCGGCCGCCCGCCAGCTGGTCAACGACCTGGACCTGGCGGTTGTCACCCCGGATGGCGTTACCCATTATCCCAACGGCGGCGAGGGCGCCGACCGCCTCAACAATACCGAGGGGGTCCAAGTCTACTGCGCCGGGGCCGGGACGATTCAGGTCACGGTCAGCGGGTATAACGTGCCGAACGGGCCCCAGCCGTATGCCCTGGTGATACGCGGCCCTGGCGCGGCCCTGCCTCCGACACCCGCTTCGCACTCCATTGGCGCGGTCAGCGCCGATTTTGACGGCGACGGCAAAGCCGACCCGGCCGCTTGCTATGCAAGCGGAACGTGGCAGGTAAAACTTTCCGGCGCCGGATACGCCTCCGTGCCGCTGGCCGGATTTTTGGGCGGGAGCGGCTTCAGCGCGCTGGCGGCCGATTTTGACGGCGACAGGCTGGCCGACCCGGCCGTATATGAAATCGCAACCGGCACCTGGCAGATCAAACTTTCAACGGCAGGCTATGCCGTTGTGCCGCTTGCCAATTACCTGGGCGGCCACGGCTGGGCCGCGCTGGCGGGCGACTTCGACGGCGACGGCAAGGCCGACCCGGCCGTTTACCAGGCCGTGGGCGGCAACTGGAAAGTGCGGCTTTCCTCGGCCGGTTATTCGGAGGTTCCGCTCCCGGAGTTTCTCGGCGCATCCGGATGGAGCGCGGTTGCGGCCGATTTTGACGGCGACAGACTGGCCGACCCGGCCGTGTACGAATCCGCAAGCGGCAGCTGGCAGGTAAAGCTTTCCGGCGCCGGATACGCTTCCGTGCCGCTGGCGGGCTTGCTGGGCGGGAGCGGCTTCAGCGCCCTGGCCGCCGATTTTGACGGTGACGGAAAAGCCGATCCGGCCGTGTATGAATCCGCAAGCGGCAGCTGGCAGATCAAGCTTTCAAGCGGAAATTACAGCCTGGTTGACCTGCAGCATTTCCTGGGTGAGTAAAATCAGTTTCGTGGATCAAGTTGTCATTTGGCGGGGTTGACGCTGAAACGGTAAGTGCCGGCCCCGACGGCAAACCGCGCCTCTGTCTTGTCGCGCGCGGCAGAGAGGTTTTCGTCGCTCTCAACGGCCGCCCCGGCAGCCGCCGGCAGGCAGACGGTCGCGCTCGTGTTGGGCGGAATCGTCACCTCCAGCGCGAAAATGCCGCTCTCTATTTTCCATTCGGATGCCAGTAGCCCGTAGGGCGTCCTCAGGCGCGCTTTCGCCCAGGTGATGCCCCCGCCCGGGCGCGGGCGGATCAGGCTGCGCTTGAAGGCCGGCTCTTCCGGGTCAAGGTCAATTCCGGCGATCGTTGTCGCCATCCATTCGCCGATGGCGCCGTAGGCGTAGTGGTTGAAGCTGTTCATTCCGACCGGGCCGAATCCATTCTCGTGGCTGTAGCTGTTCCAGCGCTCCCAGATTGTGGTGGCGCCCTGGAGCACGCTGTAAAGCCAGCCCGGATAGGTCTGCTGCAGTAGCACGCGGTAGGCTTCCTCAATTTTCCCGAAGCGCGCCAGGGTGGGGCAAATAAGGGGCGTGCCGACAAATCCGGTTGATAAATGCCATTTGCGCCATTCAAAGCATTTCAGCAAATGGCGCACGGCGTTATCGCGCTTGTCCTCCGGCAGCATGTCGAAGGCCAGCGCGACGAGGTAGGATGTCTGGTTGTTGCCCTGCACCCGGCCGGAGGGCGTCACGAATTCACGGTTGAAGGCTTCGACGATCCGCCCGCGCAGATAGGAAAAGCGGCGCGCATCTTCGGTGCGGCCGAGTATTTTGGCAATGTCGCGCAGGTGCCCGGCCACGCGCGCAAAGTAAGCCGTGCCGATCAAATCCTTCGGGGTGGGGGTCAGGTGGTTTTCCCCGATGCAGTCCATCGCCAGCCAGTCGCCGAACCCGCCCCAGAGGTTGTGCAGGTAGTGGCAGCGGATGAGGTCCGTGCTGATTGATTCAAGGTATTCAAGGTACAGCTTCATCGCGCCGTAGTGCTTTTCCAGGATGCGCTTGTCGCCGTAGCAGCGGTAGATAGTCCAGGGGCAGATGACGATCGCGTCCGACCAGGCCGGCCCGGCGTCGCCGGGATGGGATGTTATTTTGCCTGTGAGCGGGTCGCGCAGAATGCCGGTGTCGGGCACCACGCCGGGGATGGCGCCCTTCGGGCCCTGGGCGTCGGCCAGGTCGTCCTGCCACTTGGCGAAGAACCCGGAGACATCCATGTTGAAGCAGGCCTCGCGGATGAATATCTGCGCGTCGCCGGTCCAGCCCTGGCGCTCGTCGCGCTGGGGGCAGTCGGTCGGGATCTCGATGAAGTTGCCGCGCTGGCTCCACTGGATGTTGCTTTGGAGCTTGTTGAGCAGGGGCTCGGAGCAGGAAAATTCGCCGGTGAGGGGAGTGTCGGACTGGAGCACAATGCCGGTAACTGTCTCGCGTGAAGGCGCAAAGCCGGCCGGGAGATTTGCCAGCTCGACGTAGCGGAACCCGTGGCAGGTGAAGCGCGGCTCCCATGCGCTTTCGGCGGTTTCCCTGCCGTTCAAGGTGTAGTGGTCGGTGGCGCGCGCCGAGCGGAGGTTTTCAGTGTAAAGCTCGCCGCCGCGCTGGAGCATCTCGGCGTAGCGCAGGCGGATGGTCCGGCCTTCCCCGCCGGTCACGCCGCGCAGGCGTACGCGCCCGGCGATGTTCTGGCCGAGGTCAAATATATACCGTCCTTCGGCCATCTTAACCGGGTCTGCCGCCGGCTTGATTTCCATGACCGTTCGGACCGGCGGGTTGGGCGGCGCCACCAGCGAGGCGCGGGTCCCCGCCGCGCTCAGCGCCGGCTGCCAGGAGCGGTCGTCGTATCCGGGCGCGCTCCAGCCTGCCAGCTCGCGGCGGGCATCGTAGGCCTCGCCCATGAGCAGGTCATTTTCAAGGATTGGCCCGGCGGACCATTTCCACGATTCATCGGATATCAGCGTGAATATTGAACCGTCGGAAAGGATTATTTCCAGCTGGGCCAGCAGCTCCGGGCGGTCGCCGTAGCGCTGGCGGTCGCAGCTGCCGGTGTGGCCGCAGTACCAGCCGTCGCCCAGAATGGCGCCGATGGCGTTTTCCCCGCCCTGCAGGTTTGCGGTGACGTCATAGGTGTCGTATTGCACCCGCGCCTGGTAGTCGGTGCGGCCGGGGCGAAAAACCGCGTCGCCAACGCGCTCACCGTTGATGCGGCACTCGTAAAGTCCCAAGGCGGTCACGTAAAGGCGGGCTTGCCGGGGCGCGCCCGGCAGGGCGAAGGCGCGCCTGAAAAAAGGGGCGGGGGCTGGCGTGCGCGCCCCGCCCACCAGGGCGCTCTTGATCCATTGCGCCTTCCAGTCCGCAGGTTTGAGCAGGCCCATCTCCCAGGAGGCCGGCTCGCTCCATGGGGAATTTTTACCGTCCTGGTCCCAGATCCGCACCCGCCACCAGCAGCGCTCTCGCGAGGCAGGCGCCGGCCCGCCGTACGGGACAAAAACCGACTGGTCGCCCTCGACCCGGCCGCTGTCCCATATGAGCGCGCGCTCCGCCGAAAGGTCTTCGCGCGACCCGGCTGCCTGGATTTGACGGGCCGTCTGGCGCGCGCCCTTGCGGGGATCCTCGATGATCCATGAAAGGCGCGGCGCAGTTTCACCGAGCCCGACGGGATTGGCGGAATACTCGCAGCGCAAGTTATTGATCGCGGTCATGGTGCCGTATACTATCCAAAATATTCCTGCGTTGTCAATGTCACGGCAGGGGAAGATTTCGGATGCTGTTTTCATGGCTGTTTTCCGAATATATTATTGCTGGCACAAAGGATATACCTTTCAGGTATACCCGACCATGCGCCCGTCTTGCCGGACGCGAAATTCGCCGCTGCCATGCCCAGGCGAATTATGAGATAGGTTCTAAGCATCTCTGAAACTTAGTAGACCTGATATATCAATTGCTGGTTAAAGTATTTAGCAGTCAAAAATCAGGTATTTCACATATGAATCGGCCTTAAAGAATGATATTATTAATGTTATTGGAAGATAAACAAACTGAACAAGAAGGGGGGCACACATGAGGAAAACAGGATGGATTGCGACGGCAGCGTCGATGCTTTTGGCGGCAGGCGGCGTGGTATCCGCGTTGGCGAGCGACGAAACACCCGTACCCGTGCCGGCAACAACGAACGTGGTCAAGCGCCAGACGATTTGCCCGGTCATGGGCGGCGAGGTCAACAAGAATCTCTATGTGGATTATGAAGGCAAACGAATTTATGTCTGCTGCAAAGGCTGCATTGAAACCGTCAGGAAGGATCCCGCAAAATATGTTCGCGAGCTTGAGGCGGCCGGGGTGACAATAACAAAGACGCAGATCGCCTGTCCGGTTCTTGGCGGCAAAATAGACAACAAGGTATATGCAGATTACAAAGGCGAGCGCGTTTATTTCTGTTGCCCGGGCTGTATCCAAAAGTTCCAAAACGACCCCGAAAAATATCTGAAAATCCTGGAGGCGGAGGGTATTGCCCCGGAACCCGCGGCGACCACGGATCAAAAGGATACTCATTAGGGCAGTTGCGACAGCATGATAAATGAAGCCCTTAAAAAAACTGTCGGGCGGTTGCGGTCATTGATGCTTTAGTCCGTCCGTTGAAAGGATACGGAAAATGCGCGGAAATAGCATAGGCAGGAGGGATGTTCAGCGACAGATTATCTCTGTCTGCTTGCCGTATTTATTTGGCATTCTGATGCTGGTGTTATTCGGAGGTTGCGTCGGTATTCCCGTTCCGGCGGAAAAACAGGCGCGGCAAAATGCGGCTAAAATCACCGCCAAGTTTCAATCGCAAGGCTTACCGGTTTTATCAACGAACGCGAACCTGTCGGATTTTCTCCAATATGCCATGCTGAACTCTCCGCGGATAAAAACCGCTTATTTTGAGTGGCTGGCTTCCATTGAACGCATTACGCGCGCGCGTTCCCTTCCTGACCCGCTCCTGACTTATCAGATGGATATCGCCAGGACTGTTGAAAGCATAATGCCGGGGCTTATGATGGAATTTCCCGGTCCCGGCAAGCTCGGGCTGCGGGCCGAGATTGCTTCAAAAGAGACCGACGCCAGATACTATACGTTTGAAACCGAGGTGCTTCGGGCGGCTTTTGAGGTCAAGAAAGCCTACTACCAGCTCTATTTTCTGACTGACAAAATCCGCGTGAACCGCGAAACCATTGATGTTGTCTCGCAGATGGAGCAGGTTGCCAGCCGGCAGAATGAGGTCGGCAAGTCCACCCTGCAGGACGTGCTTCGAATCCAGATGGAACAGGACCGGCTCAACACCGAAATTGCCAATCTGGAGGATTCACGCGCGCCACTTGTGGCAGCATTCAAGGCGGCGCTTGGCCTTAAGGCCGGTGATCCAGCACCTTCCTTGCCGGTGAAATTCGAAACAACGCCGCTCGATCTTTCCGCCAGCGAGATGTTATCGGCAGTGTATGAGCGTAATCCGCGCTTAAAGGCGATGGAAGCCGATGTCAACCGGGCCGAAGCTTCCGTCCGGCTGGCGGCAAAGGCCCGCATACCGGATTTTGCGGTCGGGCTGGAATCGGATTTGGCAATGGCGCCCGTTATGTATCGTCCCCTGTTCGCGATGACTTTGCCCATATGGCGCGACAAGATTGCGGCCGAGATAACAGAAGCGCAGGCAATGAAAGGCGCCGCCGAGGCGGAGCTTTCGGCGGAACAGATCAAACTGGCCGTGGAGTTGGCCGAGAAAAGTTTTATGTTTCGTGAAGCCGGGCGTAACCTTATCCTGATAAACAAAGTTCTGCTTCCCAAGGCCCGGCAAGCACTCGAAATTGCCCGGGGCAAGTACCTTGCGGGGCAGACAGGATACTTTGATCTTGTTGATGCCTGGCGCACCGTGTTGGGAATAGAACTTGAACTCGTTGAAGCACGCACCCGGCGGGAGCTGGCGCTGGCGGAACTTTCCCTGCTCGTTGCCGTTCCTCCCGCTCCCGACACGCCGATTCTGAAAAAGAAAGAGACAAAGAGCGGAGCCTCCCATGCAAAATAAAATAATTGTTTGTGTGTTCGTTTTGCTGGCGGCGATTGTTCTGCTGTCAGGCGGCTGCGGGAAATCAGATTCAGGCCATCAAGGCCACGGTGCCGGCATTGAGAAGAAAGCCGCCAAGTATCACTGTCCGATGCACCCGGCTGTGATTTCAGATAAACCTGGCGACTGCCCTGTCTGCGGGATGCGGTTGGTTCTGATCAGCGACAAGCCGGGCAAGGATTCAATGGGAATGGAAATGACGCCCTTTGAAGCGGAAACGTCCACCGTGAAAACTCCTCCCGGGTTGGCGGTCGTCTCCATCACGCCTGAAGCCAGTCAACGTATGGGCCTTACATTCGGGAAGGTAGAAAAACGTCCGTTGACCCGGCACATGCGCACCTCAGCTCGTATCCTGGTGGACGAAACGCGGTTGTATCATGTGCACATCAAAGTTGAGGGCTGGGTCGAAAAACTCTTCGTGGCCACCACGGGCCAGGCAGTAAAAAAAGACGAACCGCTGCTGACTATTTACAGTCCGGAATTGGTGTCGGCGCAGCACGAATACTTGACTGCGTTGCGCGCGCGCGAGCAGCTGGCCAGGAGCAACCCCGATGCCGCCGCCGGAGAGGAAGCTCTGATAGCCGGCGCGCGCCGGCGCCTGGAATACTGGGATATTAGCGACAAGCAGATCGAACGGCTGGCGAAAACCGGCCATGCAGAAAAGGTTATGACTCTATACTCGCCGGTCAACGGCTGGGTGCTGGAACGCATGGTGTTGTCCGGCCATAAGGTCATGCCCGGCGAGCCGTTGATGGTGGTGGGTGATCTCTCCAAAGTCTGGTGCGACGCCGATATTTACGAGTCCGACCTGCCGTACGTAAAGACTGGTATGCCGGTGGAGATTACGTTGGCCTACTGGCCCGATAAAGTGTTCAAAGGCACGATCAGTTTCATCGCGCCGACGCTTGATCCTGAGACCCGTACATTGCGGGCGCGCCTGGAGATCAACAATCCTGATCTGGCGCTCAAACCGGAAATGTACGCCGACGCGCATCTTAACTATGAACTGGGTGAGCGGCTGGTTGTTCCCGAACAGGCGGTTATGCGCACCGGACTGCGCAACTACGTTTTTCGCGAGGGCGCTGACGGCAAACTGGTTCCTGTCGAGGTCAGATTGGGCATGCGAACCGACGGCTATTACGAAGTCCATGCGGGATTGAACGAAGGCGACCGTGTTGTAACTTCGGCGAATTTTCTGGTGGATTCAGAATCATCAATGAAGGCCGCGCTTGAAGCTCTCTCGGCTGAGTAATCCATGATTAAACAAATAATCGAATTCAGCGCACATAACCGCATCCTGGTCATCGGGTTGGTGGCCGCGGCGGTGGCATATTCCGTCTACACGATGAAGCAGATCCGCCTGGATGCGATCCCGGACTTGAGCGATACACAGGTTATTGTTTATACGCGCTGGGACCGCAGCCCGGATATTATGGAGGACCAAGTCACATATCCGATTATCACCGCGTTGCTGGGCGCGCCTAAGGTAAAAGCGATTCGCGGATTCTCGGATTTTGGGTTCTCGTATGTGTACGTCATCTTTCAGGATGGCACGGACATTTACTGGGCACGCAGCCGTGTAATAGAATACCTCTCAAAAATCAAGGGCGCCTTACCGCCCGGTGTCACGCCCGAACTTGGGCCTGACGCAACCGGAGTCGGCTGGGTCTTTGAGTATGCTCTCGTGGATAAGGGCGGCAAACATAACCTGGCCGAACTGCGTAGTT
>Ga0172380_10002099_pt1 | contig 32252 bp, 27 predicted proteins | sample Leawe162metaG_FD_119747 | JGI IMG/M metagenome (GOLD analysis project Ga0172380, IMG submission 119747) | Leachate microbial communities from a municipal landfill in Southern Ontario, Canada - Leachate well 162 metaG | ecosystem: Engineered > Solid waste > Landfill > Unclassified | place... | reverse complement strand
GTTTGTCTGACGACCATAGCGAGTTGGCACCACTCCTTCCCATCCCGAACAGGACAGTGAAACGACTCCGCGCCGATGATAGTGTGGATTACCCATGTGAAAGTAGGTCATCGTCAGACTCCTTACAAAGCAAAACGCCCCTCCAGAAATGGTGGGGCGTTTTGCTTTATGGGTTTGATTTGCGACCTGCTTGAACGGAGTGGCAACACGCGCCTAAGGCGCTTGTTGCGGCGAAGGCTAGCTTTCGACAAGCGGGTTGACCACCCCCTTGCGACTCAACGACTGCATGATCGCGATATCAATCTTGCCGACGGGCCTGTTCTTGCCCTCGCCGATCACTCCAACAACATCCTTCACCGCACCAAGGAAGGTCTGCAACCGCTCCTGCCATTGCTTGAGTAGTTCGGTATGATGCACAAGAATCAATGTGCAATTTTCCGAAAAACTGAAAAGCAAAATGCTCTCCCTCTACGCGCTCGTCAATCAGATTGCATCGAATGCCGTTTTCGCGCGGGACGAGGCGGGCGTGGTGCTGAAATGGGGCGCTGATATTGAATGGGTGACATGATTGCCCCTCCAACATCCGGCGTGTGACGGAAATTACTAGGCGGTAACCGACAATCCGGAGTTGTTGGCACTGCTGTCAAAGCTGCTGTATGCATGCATGAGGCTCATGATCTGTTTCATTACCTTGGCATCGCTGCCGGTAGAAGTTGATGATGCGGCGCTGCTGTCACTTGATGTTGAAGACGTAGATGCGCTGTTTTGGGCTTTCAGTTCGTAAGCTAATTTCTCTTGTGCGCTTACTTTGCCATCCTGATTGGTGTCGGCTGAGTCATATGTTTTCGTGGTGCTGCTTGATTGTGTGGAGCTCGTGCTACTTGCTCCGGACGCCGAGTTTGCGCCGCCAGAGCCGGATGGAGGCGGAGGCATGCCACCGTGTGGAGGAGTGCCCCCACCTTTGCCCGCCTGTGCCGCGCTGCTCATGCCGCTGGTCATTTCGCTCTTGGTGAGCTTGCCATCGCCGTTGTTGTCCAGCTTCTTGAATATCTCGTCCACGTTAGGCGAACTGCTGGTGCCGCTTGAACTGCCAGAGCCGGGTGACTGGCTTAGTGCCGATTGCAGGTCACTCTTTTCCAGATAACCCTTGTTCGTCGTGTCGAGCTTGGAAAACAGGTCGTCCACCATCTTGGATGGGTCTGGTCGATTCATGCCAGATGTTGTCGTCGAGTTCCCGCTGCCTCCCTGTGACGTACCGTTCATGCGCATTTGATTGAACTGGCTATCGAGTGCGTCGGCAAGTTTTTTAATGCCGCTGGACATTTCATCCTTGGTAAGTTTTCCGTCGCCATTACCGTCCAGCTTTTTGAACATCTCGTCTACATTTGTCGAACTGCTGGTGTTGCCAGTGCCGCTTGTGCTGCCGGAGCCGGGTAGCTGGCTTAATGCCGATTGCAGATCGTTCTTGCTCAGATAACCCTTGTTCGTGGTGTCGAGTTTGGAAAACAGGTTGTCCGCCATCTTGGATGGATCCGGGCGTTTCATGCCGGACATCATCATCGAGAATCCGCTCCCGCTTCCATTGACGCTGCTGATGCTGCTCATGGTTTGCTCCTTTCATATTTAACGACTAACGACTAGTCGTGTGACAGCTAATTTTATGCAATGGTTCGCATGATTTAGTTATCGTCATAACGAATTAATATTGTAGTGTCATTGGTGTAAAAGCAGGTAAAAGCGTGTTAAGAAAGCATCCGTATTCTTATTGAAAAAGGTTTTTGTCATGCTCAGGAATCGCTTCGAATCTGGAGCGCATCTCATTCTGGCAATCACACGGTGAGGCGTGCGATGTAATGGTTAATGTCAGAGCTATTGCTCCGGCCATCAAACCATAACGAAGTTTATTTGAAATATTTTTCATATTACGTTCCACGAATTGTCCGACTCGGTCATTTGCTGCTCCACCATGGAGCGGCGATCAGGTGGATGCCATTCTCCAGAGGCATGCTGTAAAGTGCCGTTAACCACGCGTAAATTCATGTAAAAACTGCAGGCTGTCAGGTGTAAAAACTTGTAAATGCTGATATTAGTGACTGTGCGATAAGAGTACGCTTAACTAAAATGGTCGGCAATGAATCAATGAACTTGCACACGATGAAAACAAAAGTCTTGCTGGTTGACGACGATGTCGAGCTTGCCGGGATGCTCCAGGTTTATCTGGAGCGCGAAGGCTTCGAGGTAAAGGCGGTGCATGATGGCGAGTCTGGCATTACAGAGGCGCTGCATGGTCACCATGATATTGCCGTGCTGGACGTGATGATGCCGGGCAAAAGCGGCATCGATGCGCTCGTCCAGATACGCGCCCATGGAGCGATGCCGGTGTTGATGTTGACCGCCAGAGGAGATGATACCGACCGCATCGTAGGCCTCGAACTGGGGGCGGACGACTATGTGCCCAAGCCCTGCACTCCGCGCGAACTGACGGCCCGTATCCGCGCCATTCTGCGTCGCAGCGGCGTTGCGGAATCGGCTTCATCCGCATCGCCGATCATTGTTGGCGCTTTGTCCATCTGGCCTGAACAGCGGCGCGCCGAGTGGGCAGGCAATCCGCTTGAGCTGACCAGCACCGAGTTCAACCTGCTTGAGGCATTGGCGCGCAACGCCGGACAAGTGGTGAGCAAATCGGAACTGTCCGAGCAGGCTTTGGGGCGGCCACTGGCTCGTTTTGATCGCAGCATTGATGTCCACATCAGCAGCATACGCCGCAAACTGGAGCCGCTGCCTGATGGGCGTTCCCGCATACTGGCCGTGTTCAACAAGGGTTACCAGTTCATCAGGGAGTAGGGTGTGGGACGACTGTTCTGGAAATTTTTTATTTTCTTCTGGTTGGCGCAGGTCACTACCGTCATCGGCGTGGGCGTCGCGATGTGGTTGCGATCTCCCGGGATGGAACAGTTTCGCGCGCCTCTGCCGTCGGGTGTTGCTGCCGCAGCTTCGACATTGCGTTACGGCGGGCGCGAGGCGTTGCGGGGATTATTGCGGGAACAAAGCCGTGAACCGGCTCCACCAGTCTTTGCTGTGGATGAAAACAACCGCGATATTCTGGGCCGCCCGGTTTCGGAGGCGATGCTCGCGCAGGCCAATCAGGTTGCAGGCTCGCAAAACAATTTTGGCGGGGCGGAGAAAGTGACTGGCGCTGATGGAGATACTTATCTGCTGTTTGCGCCGTCCCCAGGTTATCCGCGTCCGGATGGACGTATGGAACCGCCGCCGCATGATAGAGGTATGTTGCCTCCCGTCATGCCCTTGCTGGCAGGCGGATTGGTCAGTCTATTTTTTGCGGCGTTGCTGGCCTGGTATTTCTCCAAACCGATACGCACACTCCGTGCGGCTTTTGCAGCGGTTTCAAATGGACTTCTGGACGTGCGTCTTGCACCGATCATGGGGCGTCGGCGTGACGAGTTGTCCGACCTTGGTCGAGATTTCGACAGCATGGTGCAGCGGCTACAGCAATTGATGGATGGTCAGCGCAGAGTGTTGCACGATGTTTCGCACGAACTGCGTTCGCCGCTGGCGCGGCTTCAGGCTGCAATCGGTCTGGCGCGACAGCAGCCCGAACGGGCTGATGATTCCATGATGCGCATTGAACGGGAAGCCGTGCGCATGGATACTTTGGTCAGCGAGTTACTGACGCTTTCCCGGCTTGAAGCCGGCATGATGGGCAAACTGAACGAACAGGTCGATCTCAACGAACTCGTGTTCAACGTGGTGGAGGATGCACGCTTTGAGGCAGCCGCTAGCGGCTGCCGTGTAGAGTTCGAAGAGCACGGCCTGGCTATAGTTCGGGGCAATGCAGAGTTGCTACACCGCGCGCTGGAAAATGTTGTGCGCAATGCCGTGAAGCACTCTCCATCCGGTGGTTTGATAGGCATCAAGATACGGATCAACAGCGATCAAAAAGTTTTCATTTATGTGTCGGACGAAGGAACCGGCGTTCCAGGGGCGGATATTCAATCCATATTTGAGCCATTTTTCCGCGGCGATGAAAAGAAAAACTCGGATGGACACGGCTTGGGGCTGGCCATTGCGCAGCGCGTAATTACTGCCCATCAGGGAGAAATTTACGCCAGCAATCGTCCGGGTGGCGGGCTGTGCATAACGATCACCTTGCCAGTCGGGCTTGCTGCGTGAGCCTGTAACTGCGTCTATTTCGAAGGAGGTAGTTCCAACAGGAAACACCAGCCTGGCTTTAATGGCCAAGCCAGTGTCGGGAGCCTCCGCTTCTTGAGCTACACTTTCGTGTTCACAACATTTCCGGAGTTGCAGGCCCCCTCAAGGTTGCTGGCCAGATTTTTCAGGAAATTTTCCAGCGTTGCCGTGCTCGAATTGCTTGAGTTGGACGAACTTGAGCCAGAGCTGGACGATGAGGACAGTTGCTGTATCAGGCTCTGAATATCAGCCGAGATGTTCAGCCCGCCCTGATACGCTGAGGTGCTCGAACTGTTTGTGAAACAGAATGTACCGGGGTCGAATTGTTTTTGACGAAAGAAACCGACCCCGGTGTTTTTCTTAAGCTCCAGCGGGGCGGCGTAACCAAAGTGTGTCAAGTCTAGCTTTGCAGCATGGCAAGCCCAAACACTATCCCCTTGCGTCCTATCAGGCAAACGCTGATAGCAAAATTCCTTAACCTCCTACACCACAATCAGGCAAACACCGATACCCAATCCGGGTGTAATGGAACATCATTCATACAGGGTCGCCGAAGCTGGAGCCGCTGTTACTGTTGTATTCGGCACCCGCACTCTATGTTGTTAATTTCTGTGTCATAACAATCATTGAGGAGGAATCACCATGTCGCCAGAATTATTCACCCGCACCCTGCGTATTTGCATTCTGCTTGGCAGCGCACTGATTGCACAGAGCGCGAGCGCCGCGTTCCATTTATGGCAGTTGAGCGAAATCTACAGCAATGCCAGCGGTACGGTGCAATATATCGAATTGAGCACCTTCGACGGCGGTCAGGAATTCATCGGTGGCCACGCGATTTCCGCATCACAGGGCGCCAGCATTAACACCTTCAACTTTCCAGCGGATCTGCCTGGCGACACGTCCGACCACATGTTTCTGATCGGCACCCAGGCATTCGCGAACCTTGGTATCGTCGCTCCCGACTATATCGTGCCCGACGGATTCCTGTTCCTGACCAATGGGAGCGTGAACTTTGCCGGCGTCGATAGCATAGCCTATAGTGCATTACCGACCGACGGTGTGCATGCGCTGGATCGGAGCGGTAACAGTGTAGTCAATGCGCCGACAAATTTCGCTGGCATAACCGGCTCGATCCCGGCCACGACTCCCCCTGGCGAGACGGTCACTGGTACAGTCGTTGAGTTCTACAACACTAACCTCGATAACTACTTCATCACTGCTGACGCAAACGAGGTTGCGGGCATTGATATGGGCAGCGCAGGGCCAGGCTGGATACATACCGGCGATACCTTCAAGTCTGGTGGCAGCACCCCAGTCTGCCGCTTTTATGGGAGCCAATCGCCAGGGCCTAATTCGCATTTTTACACGGTAGATGCCCCAGAGTGCGCAGGCCTCAAGCAGCTGCAGGCACTCACGCCGATCACGCAAAAGCGCTGGAATTTTGAAAGCCTGGATTTTATCTCGACACCGCCGACCAACGGCATATGTCCAGTTGGAACTGCCTCAGTTTACCGCGCCTATAACAATGGGTTTTCGCGTGGCATAGATAGCAACCACCGCATCACGAGCAGCCTGACTGCGATACAGGAGGTAGTCAATCGTGGATGGACAAATGAGGGCGTGGTTATGTGCGCGCCTCAGTGATGGTTGCAAATTAAGTTCAACCCAGATAGTTCATTAGCTCTTGAGGAATTGCAAAATCAACGGGTTGTAGGTCGGGTTTTAACCCGACATGTCGGGCTGAAGCCCGACCTACGTCCAAATGGATTATCTGGGTTCAACAATCACTTCAATTCGGCCACCCCATCCTTTTTGGACAGTTTAACCGCAATGCATTTTTTCGCCGCTTATATTAATGACCACTTCCGGGAAAGGCGGGGGGCTGATCTGTCATGGTTTTGGGGGTGGCAATCGGATTGGCGAGGTGATGTGGGGCGAAGTTAATTTGACTTGTGTGGTTGAGTTTCCTATCCTTCATCGCCTTATAGCACTATTGGCAGGCATGAACTAACCTGAAACAGGAATAGCTTCCCTGCTTCTATTGCGAATTGAAATAAAACGGGGAGCGGCAACCCGCCGGTTCCTCACCGCTTGTTTCACTTCAAGGAGAATAACGATTATGCGTACACTTAAATCACTGGCTGTATTGCTTGCTTTCGGCTGTTGTGTTCCGCTTGTGTTTGCCGATGATGCTTCAGTCACTATTTCCTCGCCGGCCGATGGCGCCAAACTGAGCAGGACGGCACAAACCAAAATAAACTATGAGGTCATGCCCGGACCGAAAGGCGACCACACGCACCTTTACGTGGATGACAAGGAAGTGGGGGTGTTGCGCCAGTTAAAAGGCAGCTACACCCTGGAATCGCTGGTGCCGGGCAAGCACGAGATTTGTATCAAGATAGTGAGCAAGGGGCATACCCCAATCGGCGTGCAGCAATGCATCAAGGTCAGCGTGGAATAGCCGCGTGATTGACCCGCAAAATCTGAGCTATGCCATAGTGCAGGTAGTGCATAATTTTGGTGCTGTTGCTATTGTGGGCGGCACCGCATTCGTGTTGTACATGGCGCCACAGCCCGTTCCGCTACAGCGCAAGTTTGCCTGGCTGGTTGGGTTCGGGTGGGGCACGCAGGCATTGAGCGGTATGGTGTTCGGGGCGATCAGTTACCATTACTATGGAAAATTTCCGGATATCCATAGCATTGCCATCGCAGCGCTGGTGGTTAAAATGCTGTGCGCTGTGCTCGGACTGTCCACGGTTGCGCTGTATCTGCGCTATGCCGATGGCTGGACAGACAGGCGGTGCCACCTCGCGTGGCAAATGCTGTTTGCGCTGGGTGCAACGGCACTGACCGCCGCCGCTTTTCTGCGCTGGTTCTCGTAAGACGTAAGCAGAATCGTGAAAATCCACAAACTCCAGACGCGGATAGTGCTCGCCTTCACCCTGCTATTGCTGCTGATCCAGGCGGCAAGTTTGGCCATTATCAACGGCGTTTTGTCGGACAGCACAAATCAGGACATTAGGCGCAACTTGTTAGCTGGACAGCGCGTTTTCAATCTGCTGCGCGAGGACAACAACCGGCAATTAACCCAGTCGGCAAGCATCATGTCGTCGGATTTTGCTTTTCGAAAGGCCATCGCTACCGCCGACTATGGCACCGTGGTTTCCACGCTGGCCAACCACGGCGCAAGAATCAACGCGGACGTGATGCTGTTGGTGGGTACCGACGGCAAACTGATCGCCGACACACTGCCTGCCAGAGATGTCGGCCATGCTGGCCATGCCGAACAACCCTTTCAATTTCCCGAGCTCATCGCGATTGCGGAACAGCAAAGGCAGGCAGCAGCCATGGTTGTGCTCAATGGGGCGCTCTACCAAATGGTGGTTGTGCCGGTGCTGGGGCCATTGCCCATCGCATGGCTGGTCGTAGGCTTTAGCATTGACGACAAATTCGCCCGCAACCTGCAGTCGCTTACTGCGCTGAATGTGTCGTTTCTTGCCCAACCCAGATCAGGTGGCCAGTGGCAGCTATTGGCTACTACTCTGCCTTCCGGGCCATCCACTGTGTTGCCCAATAGGCTGCCCAGCCTGCCAAATACAAAATTACCAGAGACAGCATCGACCGACATTGCCACGCTACGCATGGGTGATGAGGATTACATGACACTCACGTCCGGGTTGGAGACACAGGGCACGCATATCGTCGCTATCCTGCAACAGTCGCTACAGCAGGCGTTGGAACCGTTGCGACGTTTGCAGGCGTTCCTGCTTTTTTTGAGTGGCATCTCCCTGATAGCCATGTTGGCTGCAAGCTATAAAATCGCGCGCAGCATTACCAAACCGATCAGCGAGCTGGGTTCCTTGGCCAGCCGCATCCAGCAAGGCGACTATTCGCAGCCCGCCACCGTTGACCGGCAGGATGAAATCGGCGAACTGGCTTCCGCCTTCAACCACATGGAAAATGGCCTGGCGACACGTGAAGCCAGAATCACCGAACTTGCCTACCGCGATCAACTGACCGGATTGCCCAACCGCACACTGTTTCACGACCGCCTGGAGCAGGCGGCCAAAGTGGCAAATCGTGCCGGACAAAATTTTGCGTTGCTGATTATTAACCTGGACAGGTTCAATGAGGTCAACGTCATCCTTGGCCACCATATCGGCGATCTGCTGTTGCAGGAAATTTCCAAACGGCTGGCAACCGTTCTTATACGCGATTCCGACACGCTCGCGCGGCTCGGTGGCGATGAGTTCGCCGTGCTGCTTCATGACTGCGACACGCAGTGCGCCATGGTCGTCGTGCGCAAAATTCTGGACACACTGGATCAGCCGATTCTGCTGGAAGGCCAGGAAGTCATCGCCACCGGCAGCATCGGCATAGCCATCTATCCCGAGCACGGCGACGAAATCAATACCCTGTTACGCCATGCGGACATCGCCATGAACGAGGCGAAACACGACAACAACGGTTACGCCCTGTTCGACTTGAACTATATCGAACAGAACCAGCAGCATCTGTCGCTGCTGGCCGAGCTGCGCCATGCCATCGAACAGAACGAATTCGTCCTCTACTATCAACCCAAGGTGGGATTCGCCACCGGCACCATCGGTCATGTAGAGGCGCTGGTGCGCTGGATACACCCGGAACGGGGCATGATCCCCCCCGACCAGTTCATCCCCTACGCCGAACACACCGGATACGTCAGGAGCATTACCCGGTGGGTGATTGAGACGGCCCTGCGCCAGCGCAAGCTGTGGGAGGAAATGCGGTTACCGTTGACCATCTCCGTCAACATATCGGCGCGAGACCTGATGAACTCGGATCTGCCCAAGCTGTTCGCCGAATTGATGGATAAGTACGGGGCGTCGCCCCATTGGCTGTGCCTGGAAATTACCGAGAGCGCCATCATGGGCGACCCCAAACACGCCCTGGGTATTCTGGAAGACCTCCACAACATGGGGTTCAGTCTTTCGGTGGATGACTTCGGTACCGGCTATTCTTCGCTGGCTTATCTCAAGAAGCTGCCGGTATCCGAGTTAAAGATAGACCAGTCTTTCGTATTCCACATGGTAGACGATCAGGACGATGCGACCATCGTGCGCTCGACCATTGATCTGGGGCACAACATGGGCCTCGTGGTGGTGGCGGAAGGCATAGAGGACAAGGCCACCTGGGATATGTTGCAGGCCATGGGCTGCGATCTGGCACAGGGTTATTACATCAGTAAACCGATGGCTGCCGACGCGCTGCTCAAGTGGATAGCGCAAGCGCCGTGGAAAGCGGTGAAGGAGATTTAAGTTGAGAACGGCTATTGGACGGCGTTGGGTTTAACCCAGCTAGTTCATCGGCTCTTGATGCATTGCAAAATCAATGGGTTGTAGGTCGGGTTTTAACCCGACATGTCGGGCTGAAGCCCGACCTACGCCCCAATGGATTATCTGGGTTTAACGGGAGAAAGTTATGCGGATTTTAAATTTTAAGAAACTCGGCAAAGCTTTTCTTTGTGCTATCCCGTTGCTCTGCCTTCCCACCGCAGTATTGGCGGAATGGTCCGGCAACACAGGAGTTGAAATTCGCCACGACAACAATATCAACAACGCCCAATCGGGTAATGATATTGCGGGTGATTCGGTGTTCGGTGCGGGTATTTCGGCGACAAACTTCTTTCCCTTTGAGGCAGGTAACAGCCTGAGCTTAAGTGTTGAGCTAAAAGGCGAGGCGTTTAACAACTACACCGGGTTGAGCAACCTATCTCTGGGTGCGGCACTTGCCTTCCGCAAAAAGCTGGCACTGGGGCCCTACGCGCCGTGGGTCGGTTTGTCCCTGTCTTCGGCGCATTTGAACTACGACAACAATATCCGTAACGGGTGGCGGCATCAGGCCGCGATACGCGGCGGAAAGCGTGTCTTCGAGCGCTGGGATGTTCGCGCCGAGTACATGGTCGAGCGGCGCACCGCCAATGCTTTGCCGCAAGATATTCCGGGAATTTCGAGCGACATATTCAGCCAGTCCAGCCGGGCCATGACACTCAACGCAGAATACACATGGAGCGACAGCCTGTTCCTTACGTTCGGCTCCCTGTTGCGCCACGGCGATGTGGTCGCATCCACAAGGAGGGGGCGAAAAATTTTCTCTGCCTCGAAAGCTATCGCGGATGACCCGGTGTTCGGCCCGGATTTCTATGCCTACAGGATGGCCGGAACCAGCTACGGCCTGAATATGGGCGTAAATATCGCGGTGACTTCACACAGCACGTTGCACACCTCCCTGGCGCGCCAGTTGACCTATGCGGAAGGCGACAACAACTACGCCAAAACCGTGACTATGCTTTCCTGGAACTACAACTTCTAGAGGTGCCCCTATGCCAAAGTTCAATGCAGACTTGTGCGTTTTTATTGTCGGTCTTATGTTTGCCTGGGCAGCCCCGGCCAGCGCCGGGGAGTTGCACGCCCTGGTTAAAGACCAGAACGGGCAACCGGTAGAGGATGCAGTCGTGCTGGCTACACCGCTCGATGGAAAGAATGCTACGTTACCCAAGCAGCCTCACAATGAAATGGATCAGATAGACAAGGAGTACTTGCCCCATGTAAAGGTGGTCACGGTCGGCTCCAAAGTGTATTTCCCCAACAAGGATGACATCCGCCACCATGTGTATTCCTTTTCGCCAGCCAAGGTGTTCGAGCTGCCGCTCTATTCCGGCACCTCGGCACCGCCCGTGCTGTTCGACAAAACCGGTCAGGTCACCCTCGGCTGCAACATCCATGACTGGATGCTCGGCTATATCTATGTTGCGAATACACCGTTCTTTGGCAAGAGTGCGAAGGATGGCAAGGCTCTTATCGCCGATATTCCGGCCGGCGAGTATGCGGTGCGGGTATGGCATCCCGATATGAAAGGGGCAGAGGAGTCAACCGTGCGCAAAGTGGTGCTGGAGGACGCACGGGCAGCAAATATGGAATGGCAACTGACCCTGAAGCCGGTATTCAGGGTACCCCGCGCATCAGGCAGCAGTGGTGCCGCTTACCGTTGACTATGTGCCGCCGGATAGTGGCGGGCAGCGCATCGCGGCCACGTACCACGGAGCCTGGTAGTTTAAACCCAGTAATCCATTGGGGCGTAGGTCGGGCTTCAGCCCGACTGTGCGGTAACACACACAACAAGATATTTTGTGCGAGTAGCATGAAGCCTACCTACGGGAAAACAAAAAACCGATGAAAGGTCAAATAATCGTGCTGGCGAACAATTAAGTGTGGAGAAAATTAATGTCTCGTCTGTCCAACCTTAAAAAAGCATTCAGGCCACCAGATGGCGCAAATTTTGGTGACTACCATTTTATTACCCTCTGGCACATCGAAGCGCCGATAGAGGCAGTCTGCGACGCCATTTACCACTCCATGAGATGGCCTCAGTGGTGGCTCAATGTGAAGAGCGTCAAGGAACTTGTACCCGGCGATGCACGGGGCGTCGGCAGTGTGCGCCGTTACTCTTGGCTGGGACGCTTGCCTTATCGGCTCACTTTCGACATTTGCGTTACCCATATTAAGCCGCTAGCCAGTATTGAAGGTATCGCTAGCGGTGATGTAGAAGGGTGTGGGCGATGGTCTTTTACCACCGACGGTGCCGTGACCATCGTACGCTTCGAGTGGCAGGTGCGCACCACGCCAGCCTGGATGAATCTGCTGGCGCGGTTTGCGCGCCCATTCTTCAAGTGGAACCATGACGCTATCATGCGGCAAGGTGGCGAAGCATTGGCGCACAGGCTTAACACCCGTCTGGTCAACATCGCGTATTACTGAACGCCGAATTTCATCATTTGTTGGCGCTGTATTGTCCGTTTCTTTCAGCATCATCCGGAAACATCATGGAAAAATTGAGGTGGAAAGCACACCGGGCAAGGGCACGGTGTTCAGGGTGATACTGCCGGTCAAGCAGCCGGCAAGCGATGACGCCGATATTTGAAAGCGGCCAGTGCCGCAAACCCGCCTGCCGGATATTGGTTATGCCGGTGGTAATCAGACTCTCAATGGCGCGCTAATTCCATTTCCCGATCAATAGTACATTATCCCAGATAACCCATTTTGGCGTAGGTCGGGCTTCAGCCCGACATGTCGGGTTAAAACCCGACCTACGGATTATTTTCCTATTGTAAGGAGAAATGGAATAACACGCTTGCAACCCGATAAAACGCGAAGCTCGCCAGCCAGGCCAGAGCCAGCGAGCAGGCGAGGGAAAACAGCATGAAACGCATATCTTTGGATTCGCTGCGCTGCGTGGCGATGGCGGACAGGCAGGGGGTGTAGATCAGGGTGAACAGCATGAAACTGTACCCGCACGGCGCGCCGTGCCACTACGGTTCTTTCAAATCGTTGCCCATCACATAAAAAATAAGTTCGGCATTGTTTTTCAGTTTCATTTTTTCGAGGATGTGAGCGCGATAGGTGCTGATAGTCTTGACACTCAGCGACAAGGTTTGAGCAATTTCGGACACTTTTTTCCCCGAACCCAGCAAGCGCAATACCTGATATTCCCTGTTGCTCAAGAGTTCGTGAGCCGGCTTGCCGGTATCGTTGCCGCATTCCTGGAGCAGTAATTCGGCCAGGTTTGGGCTGATGTGTTTTTTGCCCGCAATTACTTTATGGATCGCATCGACCAATTGCTCCGGCGCGGCGTCCTTCGTCATATAGCCGGAAGCGCCGGACTTCATCAGGCGTACGGCGTACTGGTCTTCCGGGTACATGCTCATGATCAGCACCTTGGCTGCGCTGTTCCCCTCAATGATTTGTTTCAGGGTGTCGAGCCCGTTTTTTTCGGGCATTGATATGTCGAGAAGGACGACATCAAATTTTTCATTGCTGATTTTCCTTAACGCCTCGACCCCGTTGGCAGCCTCGGCACCAACTTCTATTCCCTTCGCTTCTCCCAGTATTCTTCTGAGCCCCTGACGCACGACGGCGTGGTCATCAACGATAAGCACACGGATCACAATTCAACTCCTTCCAAAGTTTTTTGCCGGAACATTTCGTTTATTCCGGATAATCCATTTGGACGTAGGTCGGGCTTCAGCCCGACATGTCGGGTTAAAACCCGACCTACAACCCATTGTTTTGCAATGCCTCAAGAGTTCATGGATTATCTGGGTTTATTCCGGATAAAGCGGGCTGTTGCCGTCTGACAGCGGGATGCTTGCGGATATTTTGGTACCCTTGCCCGGCTGGCTTTTGATTCTGGCTTTTCCGCCCACCATCAGGGCGCGTTCCCTGATGCCGAGCAAACCGAAGGATTGCTCCTTGTGCTCGTCCAGCTTAAGCCCGATGCCGTTATCTTCTATCGTCAACAACAGCGACTTGCCGCGCTTCTTGAGGGTGACATGCACTTCGCTCGCTTGGGCGTGTTTCACCACATTATTCAGGGATTCCTGAATAATCCGGAAAATTGTGGCGGACTGGTTGGTATCCAGCGCCAACTCCTCCTTGGGCAAATTCAACAGGCACTCGATTCCGGTGTACTGCTGAAATTTCCTCACATAATCCCGTATCGCATCCACAAGTGCGACGTTGTCCAGCCGGCCAGGATTTAACTGGGTAACGATCTGGCGCATGGACTGGATCCCGTCTGATACCAGTTTGGACAAGTTGGCCACCTCATCTGCAAGCTGCGGCATGCCGGTGGGCAGCTTCGAGGCAAGCCAGGCGGAGCTCATTTTTATCGCGGCCAGTGTCGCCCCCATCTCGTCATGGAGATTGAGCGCGATCTTTGCACGTTCTCCCGCTTTGACATTTTCCAGGTGCAAATAAAGCTGTTGTAGTTTTCGGTAGGATCGGGCAAGTTTTACTTCATAGAGTTTTTGCTCGGTGATATCCACCGCGATGCCCAGTATGCTCAATTGCCCGCTTGGCATGATAAGCGGCTTCTTGGTCGTCAGGAGCCAGCGTTGCTTTCCGTTCGGGAGCGTATAAGGCGCGATCAGGCTGATTTCGCGCGCCTCCTCGATCACCATGCGATCCGTTTTCAGGTATTCCGCCACTTCCTCGGGGGTGTGCCAGATTTCGGCTTGATTTTTGCCGACCATTTCATTCGGGGTTAAACCATGTGCGGCGGCCGCACTCAGGTTGGCCAGGAGGAAATTTCCCTGGGCGTCTTTGACAAAGATCCGGCTCGGGTCGGTGTCAATGACCTGCCACATGAAGGTTTTCTGCCTCCGCAATTCCCTTTCTGCACGCCTGCGCTCGGCAATATCCCGCACGATGGACACGAACACGCTTTCCCCGTCTTTGTCTTGCACGAGTTGCAGTTTCACTTCCACCGGAAGATCGGTGCCGTCCTTGCTCCTGTGGATGGTCTCAAAGATGAGCGACGTCTTTTCGCCGGCGATCAGGGGGGCGATGAGCTTGCGGAACTCCGGCTCCGGCATCAGCGGCTTGATGTCCGGCGGGGTCATCAGGAGCAATTCCTGGCTGCTGTAGCCGATGCTGTCAACCGCCCCCTTGTTTGTGTATACAAAGCGCAGGGAGTCGGGCAGGAAGATGAAAATCATGTCCAGCGTGCTGTCCAGAATATGGCGCAGGCTGCTCTCCCTTTCTTCGGCCTGCTTGCGTTCGGTAATGTCGCGGGCAACGCCCATCACGCCGATCAGCTTGCCCGCATCATCCCATATGGGCGCCTTGATGGTTTCCAGCAACATGCGCTGGCCGTTGTCGGGCCAGGTGATCCATTCCTCGGTGATGCACGGCTTGCCGGCAGCCATGGCTTCACGGTCTTTCAGGCGAAACCAGTCGGCGAGTTCTGCATCCACGAAATCATAGTCCGTTTTGCCGACGATATCCGCTTCCTTTGCGCCGTAAAAGCGTTCCATTTTCGGATTGCAAACGAGAAGAACTCCTTCGGTATCTTTCATCCAGATCAGATCCGGAATGGTCTGTACCAGTGTGCGCAAACGGGTGTGTTCATTCTCGAAACGCGCATCCGCCAGCTTGCGTTCGGTGATGTCGTGTGTGGTGCCAATCGAGCGCAACGGCTTGCCGTCCTCGCCGTAATAGGTCGCGCATATTTCGTTGACATATTTGATCCGCCCATCCGGCATTTGCAGGCGATGCACGATGTCGTAGGGTGCTTTGCCTTTTACCGAATCGGTGTAGGCCTTGTTCACCCAATCGCGATCCTCGGGGTGGACCGTATTCAGGAAAGTCTCATAGGATGGGCTGAATCTTTCCGGATCGATTTCGAAGATGCGGTAGTTTTCGTCCGACCAGGTCAGCACATTGCTCACCAGATCAAGCTCCCAGCTACCCAGATGCGCGAGGCGTTGCGCTTCAGCCAGATTTTGCCTGCTGCGCAGCAATTGTTTTTCGGACCGCTTGCGTTCGGTGATGTCGCGGATGATGGTCTGATAATATTTTTCCCCGCCAATGTCGATGCTCCGCACACTGGATTCAACCGGAAAGGTGGAGCCGTTTTTTCTGGCATGCATTGATTCGAATATCAATGCTTCGGCAGGGGCGGCTTCTTCGTGTTTTCCCGCGAACGGTGAGGTAAAGTCTATGGCCTGCAACAGCGACAGATTCATGCCGGAGAATTCTTCGGCGGTATAGCCGTATGCCTCGATGGCGCGGTCGTTGAAGTCGACTATTTTGCCGGCGCTGTCGTGCAGCAGGATGATGTCGTTCGCATACTTGGCGAGGTAATCCAGATGCCTGGCGAGCACCTGGCGCTGGAGGTCGCTCTCGTGTTGCTTTTTTTCATTGTTCCCCCACAAGACCGCTATCCCGGCACCCGTGCCAACAAGCGCCAGCATCAGCAGCAACATCCAGTTGGACAATTGGTTTATAGGCGCATAGATTTCCGCCTTGTCCATCTTCGAAACCATGGACCATGAAGTGCCCGGAACCTTGCTCAACACGCCGACTACCGGTATCCCCCGATAGTCTGTTCCCTCCATCAGCCCCACCTGTCCCATTGCCGCCATCGCCGCCGGTAAATCGGGGGTCAACGGCAAGCGCATGACAAGCGCGGTATTCTTGCGGTGGCGCAGTTCATTCAGGAATACCACCTCGTCGCCGTCGCGGCGGACGAGCAGGTTTTCCGCGCTTGCGCTGGGGGTGGGCCAGCGCTGGATGAGCGGAAAGAGAAATCGCCGGGTATCCATGCGGAAGAGAACGGCGCCGATTGTGCGCATTCTCCCGTTTTTGCCGGCGAGCAGCGGTACTGCAAAGTCAATCTCGATTTCTTCGCCGGTATTGTGGATATTCTGGTGGATGTCGGAGAAGGTGATCTGCCCGCTGCGCATGCTTTCGAGTATCAGCGCCTTTTCATTCTCCGGGATCGGCGCTTCATCCGCGGAAGAAGACAGGCGCAGCACGGCTTGGTCGTCGAACAGTGCAATCGAGTGGTAGCCGTAAGCCGAGTAGGCCTGTTGCATTGATGACAGACGCGCGGCCAGCTTCTCCCCGGTTTCGCCAGCCGGGCCGCCCCGCTGTAGCCAGCCCTCAACTGCGGACATAAACAGGGGGTCGTCCTTGAGGGCTTGCGCGTCACCCTTGCGCTCTTCTATCCAGGTGGTGATCTGCCTGACTTTCAGTTCGGCGATGCCGCCGAGCTCATGTTGCCTGCCGCTTTTGATGCTTTCCTTGTGGCGCTGGAAAACAGCATAGCCTCCTGCCGTGATGGCGAGGGTGAAGAGCATAAATACGAGCAGCGGTTTCCAGGCGCTAATCGCAGATTGGTTTGTGCGGCCCGGATCAACCCTGTCGCCACTGGATGCAGCTTGAATACTCATGCTTATGGGAACCTCATGAAGTCGCGTTGTTTTGGATGAACGCGCGGTGTCGCAGCAATTTCTACACACTATCTCATGCCGGAAGTCTACAGAGTTTGAAGGGCGGGCGGCATAGGACAAACACCGATGGGCTATTACAGAATTTGCTTAATGCAAATTAAGCAAGGCGCCGATATTTTAAAACCCCCCGCATCGTCAAAATGACCATCCCTAATACCACTACGGCAGGAGCCAACCATGAATGAGCATGCTTGTTCGGAAGAAGATGTTTTGTGTGAGCCGGAGGCTGCCGGAATCGCGCATTTGCCCACCTCGGCAGGGACGCCCACCTCGGCAGGGACATTCTCGCTCAGGCGCGCCCATTATTTTACCAAAACCAGGAAGCCGCTGTTGGCTGCGGAGCCGTTGACCGCAGGGCAGCAACAGGCGCTCATCGAACTTATCAGGGAAGGCGATGCCGGGGCGAGGCGAAAAATGATCGCCCACAACATGTGTCTGGTGCTTGATTTCGCCCGGCACTATGCCAATCGCGGCCCACTGCTTCTCGATCTGGTCAGGGAAGGCAATCAGGGGCTCATCCATGCGCTGGAAAAGTTTGATCCTGAGGGTGGTTCCAGTTTCTCGGACTACGCAGCCTTGTGTATACGCCAGTACATCGAGCGCGCCATCGCGAATCAGGATAACCGCACGTCTACCGACGCTTCCCCCAATATTCCATTGCAGGGCATTCCATCGCAGGCCAGGTTATCGCTGGTGCCTGTCGTTTCACTTCAGAGAGCTGCTTGATAAATTAAATATCGGAGGCTGTAATGGCTGTTTCGCATAACCCAAACCATAATCATTTGCTCGCCGCCTTGCCGGTGGCCGAATTCAAACGCCTGTCTCCCCATCTGGAGTTGGTTCACATGCCGCTCGGTGAGGCTCTTTGTGAATCGGGCGGCAATTTGCAGTATGTCTATTTTCCCACGACCTCCATCGTATCCCTGCACTACGTCATGGAGAATGGCGCGTCGGCAGGAGTCGCGGAGGTGGGCAACGAGGGCATACTCGGTACTGCGATTGTCATGGGAGGCAATACCACGCCCTGTGGGGCGTTCGTGATGACTGCCGGCTACGGTTACAGGCTGCGGGCGCAGTTGCTGATGGAGGAGCTCAATCGCGGTGGGTCGCTGCAACGTTTGCTGTTGCGTTACGCCCAGGCGCTGATGACGCAGACATCCCAGACTGCGGTATGCAACCGGCACCATTCGGTGGGCCAGCAACTGTGCCGCTGGCTGTTGTTGATCCTTGACCGCCATCCTTCGAACGAATTGGTGCTGACGCAGGAATTGGTTGCCAGCATGCTCGGGGTGCGCCGCGAAGGCATCACGGAGGCGGCCGGAAAATTGCAGCAGGCCGGCATTATCAGTTATCGCCGCGGGCACATTACCGTGCTTGACCGCTCCGGGTTGGAGGATCACGCCTGCGAATGCTACGAAGTGGTCAAGCGGGAATCTGACCGTTTGCTCGGACGGAACTGGGAGCCTGTTCCTGCTGTATATGCAGGTGCGGAAAGGGATGCCATGGCGTGGTTCAGGGAAAAGTCGAGCGTTTGCGCGACGGCGTGAGGGCCATAAACATCTTTACTTTTGCATACAAGGCCGGGCGTGCCCGACTGACCTTACCCCTGTAATCCGCACCATTCCAGCATGCCGAACTGGTGAATGACTTGCGCCATGCCGTGGAACAGCAGCCAAACGACTCATCAAGCCAAGCAAAGCCACCTTTGAACCCAGATAGTTCATTAGCTCTTGAGGCATTGCAAAATCAATGGGTTGTAGGTCGGGTTTTAACCCGACATGTCGGGTTGAAGCCCGACCTACGTGCAAATGGATTATCTGGGTTGAACGATCAGTGTATGAAGCTGAGGGTTGTCACGAGCCGCGAGTTTTCAGGCGCATTTCCTAGCCGCACGCGCCGATCGTCCCGCAACTGGTGCAGAATTCGCAGCCGTCCTTCTTGATCAGCGTGGCGTTGCCGCATTCCTTGCAGATTTTCCCGGTCATCGCCTTGATTCCTGAAGTTCTGTTTTGCGCTTCGGGAACTTCCAGCACGCCCATTTGCTGCACCGGATAACCGTTTTCGTCGAGGATGCCGAGCATGGCGTAGCGGTGGATGATCAGCTTGGCGACGTAGGAAACCGTCGACGGGTAGCTTTCCATTTTTTCTCCGCCCGGTACGCGCGCCATGAAGTCGCCCAACGGTTCGCCGAAATTGAGCAGCTTGCGCAGCTTCATGCCGATCCAGGCCGGGTCGATGACGCGCATGTCCAGGCTCAACACTTTGCACAGCCCGTCGAGGGCGCGCGGGTAAACCCCGGCCAGCCACATCGAGTAGGGGCGGCGTTGCCCGTCCGGCAGCTTCAGCTCCTTCAGGCCCAGCACGAAATCGTCGCCGGTGCCGGCATTGGAGATGTCCACCGTCCAGCTCATCGTGCCGTCGGTGCCGGTCTTCGGTTCCTTCTTGGCGAACAGCGCGTCCATCATCGGCGTGGTTGCGCCTTCGCTGATTTCCAGCGCGCCCAGTTGTTCCATGCGGAATTTCAGCAAGTAAGCAAACGCTGCCACCAGGCTGGGCATGCGCTTGACTTCGCCGTCGGGCGGCATCGGCATGTCGAAGGCGTCGTCGCCGGCGGTTTTCATCAGCATTTCCAGCTTCATGCGCATCCATACCGGGTCGCGCGCGCGCATGTCCATCGACAGCGATTTCGCCAGCGCGCCCAGTCCGCGTGGCTGCTCCCCGCCGTTGACCCAGACTTCGAAAGGATGGTTTTTGCCGTTTATAGTATGGGAAACGAACGCCACAAAACTGCCGAGCGGATGTTCCACCACTTGGGAAACCCAGCCTTCGCTGCCGCCGGGCAATGCAGGGCGACCCGGCCAGCGCAGCGATGCGAGTGCCGGCTTGGGCGCGGCTTCCAGCACGATGCGCCGGTCTTGGTCGAACAGCAGGTCTTGCGGCTGCTCTTCCTTCTTGGCCGGGGTGACGGACAGCACGGAGCCCAGCACGCTGTTCGGGCGGTAGGTTGCCAGGCCTTTCAACCCGGCCTTCCACGCTTCCGTGTAAAGATCCTTGAAGTCTTCATACGGATAGTCGGCGGGCACGTTGACCGTCTTGCTGATTGCGGTGTCGATGAACGGTGCGACGGCGGCTACCATTTTCATATGGTCGATTGCCGAAATTTCCAGCGCGGTGACGAAAGCGTCCGGCAGGTTGTCCATATCGCCCCCCCGTCCCTTGTAGACGCGCCAGGCGTGGTCTTCCACCTGATAATCTTTGGTGCTGCCGTCCATCATGCGTTTTTTGCGCGTGTAGAACCAGGAGAACGGCGGTTCGATGCCGTTGGAGGCATTGTCGGCGAACGCCAGCGAGATGGTGCCGGTGGGCGCGATCGATAGAAGGTGGCTGTTGCGGATGCCGTGCTTGCGTATCTTGTTCTGGATGGATTCCGGCAGCCGCGAGGCGAAGCGCGGTGCGGCGAGGTACTGATCGGCATCCAGCAACGGGAAGGCGTCGCGCTCGATGGCCAGATCCACCGAGGCGAGATAAGCCTCGTCGCGCATGAAGCGCGTGAGGTCGGCGGCCAGCGCGCGCGCCGCATCGGTGTCATAACGCAGGCCCAACATTACCAGCGCGTCGCCCAGCCCGGTATAGCCCAGCCCGATGCGTCGCTTGTTCTGTGCCTCTTTCTGCTGCTCGGGTAGCGGCCAGGCCGTCACGTCCAGCACGTTGTCCAGCATGCGCACGCCGACCTGCACCAGTTCCTTGAATTTCGCATAATTGAAAGCGGCATGGTCGGTGAAGGCGTTTTCTACCATGCAGGTCAGGTTGATCGAGCCCAGACAGCAGCAGCCGTAGGAAGGCAGGGGTTGTTCCGCACACGGATTGGTGGCTTCGATGACCTCGATGTAGGACAGGTTGTTGTCGCGGTTCATCAGGTCGATGAACAAGACGCCAGGCTCGGCATGGTCGTAGGTGCTGGCGATGATCTGTTTCCACAAATCGGCGGCCGGTATTTTGCGATATACCCACTTGCCGTCGGTGCGTTGGGTTGCGCCTTGTTCCTTGAGTGTGGCAGACGGCTCGGCGGCATGCGCCAGCTCGAAGTCTTGGTTGTTTTCCACGGCGAGCATCAAGGCATCCGTGACGCCCACGGAGATGTTGAAATTGCGCAGGTCGCCCTTGTCCTTGGCGTGGATGAATTTTTCGATGTCGGGGTGATCGCAGCGCAACACGCCCATTTGCGCGCCGCGCCGCGCGCCGGCCGATTCGACGGTCTCGCAGGAACGGTCAAACACGCGCATGTAGGAAATCGGGCCGCTGGCGCGGGAATTCGTGCCTTTGACGTGCGCGCCTTCGGGGCGAATAGAAGAAAAATCATAACCGACGCCGCCGCCGCGCCGCATGGTTTCCGCCGCCTGTTGCAGCGCGTCGTAAATGCCCGGTTTGCCGTTGCTGATGCCGGAAATGGAATCCCCCACCGGCTGCACAAAGCAGTTGATCAGGGTTGCCTGAATTTTTAGGCCGGCCGCCGAGTTGATGCGACCGGCCGGCACAAAACCGTTCCCTTGGGCACGAAAAAAGGCTTCTTCCCATTTGGCGCGCTGCTCCGGTTTCTCGGATTGCGCCAGACCGCGCGCCACGCGGCGGCGTACATCATCGATGGAAGTTTCGCCGGGTTCCGCGTATTTCTCCAACAATACTTCGGTGCTGATTTCCTGTGCCGCTTCAACTTTGAACCCTGCAACGGGTTCGCCTGCCATTTGGCCGTCCTGCAAGGAGAGGGCAGGCGCTTTTGCCGATACAACATGAATGGCAAGATTATTGTGTGAGCTGGTTTTGTGTTGGTCATGCGGCGTGTCAGGTGAAGCGGAAAATTCGGAAATATTGCGGGCAGACGTTGAAGATAAAATTCTTTCTGTAACGAGCACAATGCACCCCCTTGATGACGTGGGCTGCAATAGCCCATAAAACAAAAAACCACTACATCTAGTGGTTTCCTCCATGATTTTCACTAATTCTAGGGTATTGAGATTTTTTTGCAAGCATTTTTTGGCTTGGAGGTTTCGATAAATAAATTGACTTGGCTGGCAGGTTGGGTTAACAAAAATCGATTTTTTGGGGTTGAATGTGGGAGCTTCAAGCCGGCTGGTCGCACGGTGGTGATCCATAAATTGTGTTGAGGGGGCAAGCTGTTCATGCCGCTTGCATCGGGGTGAGCATTTACGCTTTAATGCGCGGCTTTTTAGCGCTGGGGGTGGCATGGAGGGAATTATTAAACCTTCCAAGAAAAATGCCCTCATATAAGGAATATTTTTTAAACCCAGATAGTTCATTAGCTCTTGAGGAATTGCAAAATCAATGGGTTGTAGGTCGGGTTTTAACCCGACATGTCGGGCTGAAGCCCGACCTACGTCCAAATGGATTATCTGGGTTAAACGGAGTACGGGATAAGCATGTTACGCAAGTTGCTGATATGGCCATTGCTGGCTTTGTCGTTTTCGGGTCATGCGGCGGATTTTTTGCTGGAAGATATGCAAGGCAAGGCGCATCGCCTCGCGGATTATCGCGGCAAGTGGGTGTTGGTGAATTTTTGGGCGACCTGGTGTCCGCCGTGCCTGAACGAAATTCCCGAACTGGTCAGCCTGCATGACGCGCGCAAGGTGGCGGTGATCGGCATTGCTATCGATTCAGGATCGCGCAAAAAAGTCGCTAAATTTGCCGAGGCGCACGGCATCAGCTATCCCTTGGTGATGGGCGATGACAAAATTACTGCCCAGATCGGGGAGGTGGACGTGTTGCCGACCAGTTATCTGTACGCGCCGAACGGTGCGCAGGTGAGTTATCAGGCCGGGGAGGTGACGCGCGCGAGCATCGAGGCCTATATCAAGAGCAAAAAGTTCGATTAACTGCCGGGAGCCGGATGGCCGCTGCCTGCCGTCCGGTCCGGTTCGCCATTTGCCGTCCGATGAGGCCCGCTGTTTACTGTCCGATGCGGTAACGCCCAGTTGTTGTGCCAGGCGGCGCGCACCAAATCCGGGTATTCGGAGCGACCCAGACTGCCGTTGTAGCGGCCCAGCGCACGAAACAGATTACCCTTCTCCATGTCCAGATAGTGGCGCAGGATGGTGCAGCCGTAGCGCAGGTTGATGCGCAGGTGAAACAGGTTGTGTTCCGCTGTGCCGATTTCCTTTACCCAGAACGGCATGACCTGCATATAGCCGCGTGCGCCCACTCTCGAAACAGCATATTTCTTGAAACCGCTCTCCACTTCGATCAACCCCAACACCAGCTCCGCTTCGAGGCCGGCGCGGGTCGCTTCATAATGCACCGTGCTCAGAAAGTCGAGGCGCGACTCGGCATCGGGGATGCGTTTCTGCAAGCGCCGCGACATTTCCTTCAGCCAGGCATCGGCCTCGTATTGGGTCGCAAAAGCCAGCTTGGGCGTCGCCTGATCCGATACGCTGCGCTGCAATACCGCGCGCACGCTGGCGGAAAGCGGCACATAAGCCTGCGCGCCCGCATAGGCGCCAGATGCAAACAGCACACCCGCCATGCACAGCGGCAGGGCGAAATAGCGCGAAAATAGCTTGCGTGTTAATTGCATAGCTTTGATTGTACGAGCTCCAGCACGCTTTGCAATGGGACGGGCTGTGCTTGCGCATCGCGCCGCGCCTGATATTCCACGTTGCCTTCCTTTAAGCTGCGCTCGCCGATGACGATACGATGCGGGATGCCGATCAGTTCCATGTCGGCGAACATCACGCCGGGGCGCTCGTCGCGATCATCCAGCAACACCTCGATGCCGGCGGCTTGCAGCGCGGCGTACAGTTGTTCCGCCGTTTCGCGCACGGTCGCGCTCTTGCCCATGCCGATCGGCACGATGGCGACCTGGAACGGCGCCATTGCCGCCGGCAGGATAATGCCGCGCTCGTCATAATTTTGCTCGATGGCGGCGGCCACGATACGCGATACGCCGATGCCGTAGCAGCCCATTTCCATGATCTGCGCCTTGCCTTGTGCATCCAGAAAAGTGGCTTTTAGCGCTTCGGCATATTTCTGGCGCAACTGGAAAATGTGGCCGACCTCGATGCCGCGACAGATTTCCAGCGTGCCTTGGCCGTCCGGCGACGGGTCGCCCGCGACGACATTGCGCAAGTCATGTACGCTCGCTTCGTCCAGATGCACGTCGCGTCCGAAATTTACCCCGGTGTAATGGAAGCCGTCGTCGTTTGCGCCGCAGATGAAATCGCTCAGTGCGGCGGCGGCGCGGTCAGCAATGAGTTTGACGGGCCAGCTTTTTTGAGGGGTATGAAGTAACCCCATTTGTTTTTCGAAAACCCACTTTGATTGTTCTGATGGAATCGGGCCGATATAGCCTGGGCGACATCCCATATATTCTTTGATCTCTCCTTCCGTGGCGAAGCGGAAACCGCCTAGCAGTTTGCCGACCTTGATCTCGTTGAGCTGGTGGTCGCCGCGCAGCAACAGCAGCACGAATTCGTTTTCGTGCGTCATCACGGCGATGGCCTTCAATATTTTTTGTGCGGAGGTGTCGAAGAATACGGCGACTTCCTCAATGGTTTTTTGTCCGGGGGTGATGGTTTTTTGCATCCCCTGTGTTTCTGGCGCACGCAGCGCCGCCGGCGCAACGGCCTCCGCCATCTCCACATTTGCCGCGTAATCCGAAGCGGGGCAGTAAGCCAGAGCGTCCTCGCCGGAATCCGCCAGCACATGAAATTCATGCGAGCCGCTGCCGCCGATTGCGCCGGTGTCCGCCGTGACGGCGCGGAATTGCAAGCCGAGACGGGTGAAGATGCGGCTGTAGGTGTCATGCATGATTTGGTAAGTGTGCTCCAGGCTCGCATAGTCGGCATGGAACGAATAGGCGTCCTTCATCACGAATTCGCGCGCGCGCATCACGCCGAAACGCGGCCGCACCTCATCGCGGAACTTGGTCTGGATCTGGTAGAAGTTGACCGGCAACTGGCGGTAGCTGCGGATTTCGCGTCGCGCGATGTCGGTGATAACCTCTTCGTGCGTCGGGCCGAAACAGAAGCTGTTGTCATGCCGATCCTTGATTTTCAGCATCTGCGGGCCGAATACCGCCCAGCGCCCGGTTTCCTGCCACAGTTCGGCGGGCTGCACGGCGGGCATCAGCAACTCGATTCCGCCGCTTTTATCCATTTCCTCGCGCACCACATTTTCCACCTTGCGCAGCACGCGCAAACCGAGCGGCATCCAGGTATACAGGCCGCTGGCCAATTTGCGGATATAGCCGGCGCGCAGCATCAGCCTGTGGCTGGGCAGCTCCGCTTCGGAGGGGGCTTCTTTCAGGGTGGAAATAAAAAATTGTGAAACGCGCATGATGGAATGATTGCCAAGTTGAAATGAGGTCGCGATTTTACAGCGAATGCCTGCCATGCGCTAACGGGCATGGCGAGTAGCCGCCCCTGAGAATAAAACTCGCCATGCCTGTTTCCACCATCTCAACCTTCCCCCGGAGAAAAACCCCCTATCCAACTTTCCCCCGCAAGCGGGAGAAAGGGCGAACGAGAAAAGCAATCTTCCAACCCTGCAGGGAAAGGGACAAAAGAGGCGCTGCGCGAATTTCACGTTCAACCCGGATAGTTTATTAGCCATTGGGGCATTGCAGAATCAAGGGGTTGTAGGTCGGGTTTTAACCCGACATGTCGGGCTGAAGCCCGACCTACGCTCAAATGGATTATCTGGGTTCAAGGTGTGCTTTCCATTCATGGGGAAATGTGAAAGAATCCATACCATTGAAATTAACCGGATTAGAGTGGCAAATGATCGACCGAGACGGCTACCGCCCGAATGTCGGCATCATTATCACGAATGACAGGAATCAGGTGTTCTGGGGCAAGCGGATGCGGCAGCACGCGTGGCAGTTTCCGCAAGGCGGCATCCAGCATGGCGAAACCCCGGAGCAGGCGATGTACCGCGAGTTGCGCGAAGAAGTCGGCTTGATGCCGGAGCATGTGAGAATACTCGGGCGCACCCGGGAATGGATGCGTTATGAGGTTCCGCAGAGCTGGAGCAAGCGTGAATCGCGCGGCGGTTACCGCGGGCAAAAGCAGATCTGGTTTTTGTTGCGCCTGATTGGTCGTGATTGTGATGTCTGTCTGCGCGCCTGTTCGCATCCAGAATTTGATGCGTGGCGCTGGAACGATTACTGGCTGGATATCAGCGCCGTAATCGAATTCAAGCGTGAGGTTTACACGATGGCGCTCAACGAGTTGGCGCGCTACCTTCCCGCGCCGAAAACTAATGTTGTTTGCCCGCACCATGCACATCATGTGCATGGATAAGATTAAGCAGATTATTTTTAAGGAGTGAGCGTTGTGACCAAGGAATATACCCCACTGAAATCTTTTCCGTTGAAAGTTGGCTCCTCTTTTTCGCGCCCGGTACAGGCTCTTCCGGAGCAAGTCAAACTGAATGACCCGGCGACGAACGTGATGACTGATTTGAGCAGGGTTTCGGTGGTCAGTACGCATGCCAGGACTTCGATGGATATGGCCAATGCCAAGATGATCCGTTATGGCATACGCATGCTGCTGGTGCTCGACGATAACGAGCAGTTGGCGGGGTTGCTGACAGCGACCGATGTGCTCGGAGAAAAGCCGATGCGCTTCCTGCAAAACATGGGCGGAACCCATGCCGACATCATGGTGCGCGATATTATGACCACGCAGCGCGAACTGGAAGTGATGAAAATTGACGATGTGCAACATGCCAAAGTCGGGCAAATTGTCGCCACCCTGAAAAAATCCAACCGGCAGCACGCGCTGGTGGTGGCTGAAGGTGCGGATGGCAGGCAAACAGTATGCGGTTTGTTTTCCATTACCCAGATCGCCCGCCAATTGGGCGCGCAAGTGCATAGCTTTGAGCTGGCGAGAACATTCGCCGAAATCGAAGCCGTGATCGCGCACGGCTAATACGTTTGAAAAACTCCGAGGTGAAATTCATGAATTTATTTTCGCGGCCTGCCGCATTGATTGTGCTGTTGTTCGCCGTTGCGGGATGCTCCACCGTCAAGGATGCCAAGGATTCTGTCACAGGATGGTTCAATGGCAACGGCGGTGATAGCAGTACGTTGAGCACAGGGGGCGGGAAAAAAACGGCCAGCGGCAGCAGCGGGCCGACGCTCAAATATGCCGCAACCTTGCGGATCAGCAAGTATGTTGACCAGCGCAAGGCCGGCAACCCGCGCCTCGTTGGAATCACCACGCAGCGCGTTCGTGGCGTGGATGGCAAGGAGCTGCTGCTCGATCAGGAGGTCGCGAATATCGTCACCGCGTCAATCAAGCAGCGTTTTAATGCGGAAGGCTATCAGGTGCTGGAAGGCGGCGGCGCGGGCAGCGCCCTGTTCGAAGTGTCCGGGGTTATCAAGGACCTGACACTGAATGTCAAAGAGCGTGACGAAATCAATATCGAGATTGAAACCACCCTGAAAGACCTGGCTACCGGCAAGGTGATCTGGTCGGGTTTGGTGACGGAGAAAAATGACCGTTTTGCCGGAGTCTCCGGCAATAATAAAGATGATGTGGTCAATTACCTGAACAAGGAATTGCGCGTTGCCAGCAACAAAACGGTGGAGGCGGTCAGCGCATCACTGATGGCATCGCAGCCGGAGTTGTTCAACCTGACGGCGGGCACCAAGCCGATCCCCGGTGTGACGGTGTATGTCGCGCCCACCGCCGCCAAGCCCGCCCCGGCAACTGCTGTGATGCCGGCTCGTGGTGTGCAACCGGGCGGTGCGGTTCCACCGCCGGCCTATACCCCGCAAGCCAGCGCCACCGCCGGTTTGTTGCTGGTTAATACCACTCCGCAGCGCGCCAAAGTGTATCTGGACGGGGTGTATTATGGGCTGTCACCGTTGCGCCTGGAAATGGAGCCCGGCGTGCATGCCATCAGTGTGAAGCTGGAAGGTTACAAAATGGTTACCGAGAAAGTGTCGGTGCGCAAAGGCGACAATACTGAAATGGAATTGAACCTGGAGCGCTGATGCTGTTGTAAGGCGTAACACAAAAAAGCCCGCGAAAGCGGGCTTTTGCTTGGTGTAAAAGAGCATCAATTTCCCCCTACGCCGGGCGAGCTGGAGGCAAAAAAGGTGGCGGTTTTCGTAGGTCGGGATTCATCCCGACAGAGCGCCGCATAACCCAACCCCGTCGGGATGAATCCCGACCTACATCATCGTGAGACTCATGACCAAACGGTACGTTTGTGATTTCTCCCTACGTTAAATACCGGTATGGATTAACACTGCGAGCTGAAGGAGCGAAAAACTGCTGGTTACGGCTTGACCGGTTTTAGCTTCAAGGGCGTCCCAATTTTCGGCTTCGCAGGCTCTGTTGCGGGTTCTACCGTCGCTTTTGTCACGGTTTTGGGTTGCGCCACAGCGGATTCAGCCGTTTGTGGTGCGGGTGTTCCCTCGGTAAGCCTGGTCTTGGTTTCTGTTTCGGCTTGCACCTTCTTCTCGGCGGTGATACATGCCGCTTCGACTCGTGCCATTTCCTCTGCCGTGATGCATGCTGTTTTGGCCTTGGCTTCCTCTTGAGCTTTCAGCCGTGCCGCCTTGGCTTCGGTGGCAGCGCGTGCTTTTGACTGGGCTAGTGCCCTGGTCTTGGCTTGTTGCGCTGCGCTGACGCGTGCCGCTTTGGCGGCTTTTAGTTTGGCCGCTTTGGCATCGGCTGCGGCTTTTGCCTTGGCTTGTGCTTGCGCCTTTTTTTCCGCCTTGATGCGGGCGGCTTCGGCCTTGGCATCTTGTTGCGCTTTTATTCGCGCCGCTTCCGCTTGTGCGGCTTGTTCTGCTTTTAAGCGTTCCGCCTCATCCTTGGCATCCTGTTCTGCCTTGGCCATTTGTTGTGCTGCTATTTGTTTTGCTACCAATATGCGATGTTCATCAGGATCGATTTTTGCGAGGCTGCCCGCTTTAATTCCGAGTTTTGCCGCATCTTCCGTCAATTCCCCAATGGAAAACTGCGGCTGAACATGAGTCAAGGTAATCGTATCCACCGCGCGATCCATGACACCCAGCGCTGAGCCATTCAGCGCTGCAATCGGGGTTGTGTCCCTGGCGTAAGCGACGAGCTTGTCGCCGGGCCTTAATAGCGAGTCGCTTCCCGCATCGAGAAAAGCCTTATTTTCTTTGACGCGAAGAATATGCGCGGAAAACGGCACGTTTTTCAACCCCGTGCGTATGTCGCTGACGGCAAGGTCGAGCAGCCTGCTCAGCGCTTGCCCCATCTCTGTTTCAAAGAAGAGGCTGCTGCCGAATGGTTTGTCGTTGCCAATTTTCACTTCTTCCGGAGCTTGTTCATCCAAGCGGCGCAGCAACAACTGGCCGCCGGTCAGCCCATCGTAAACAGCAAGCTCGACTTCGATATGCCTTTTTATATTTTCCCCGAGCGATGTCCCGAAAAATCCTTTTTCGTGTTTGATTCCGGCATTTATTACGATGCCGGAAATCAGCAATTGCGCGCCGGATTGTTCGGCTATCTGGATGATGGCATTGCGCTGTGCCTCGCCCGTCTCGACAGGAATCGAGCGGCCGGTATATGTGGTCAGGAACTCCCCGCTTGCTTCCAGCCGGTTAGCAAGCGCCAAGGGAAGCCCGTCGTAAATATTGCTGATGTCGTCGACGTGGTGCGTATTGGTGACATCAAACTGGGTAAGTGCAATTTTCTTTTTTACGGCAGGTGCGGCTTGGAATTGGGTGTCTTGCGGTTCGGCCCGGGCGATGGGCGATTCGCAGAGGGCCGCAACGATGCAAAACATCGCAAGCAGCCCCGCGCGGCGAAAACCTTTACGAATGATGATCGGCATAGGGTTCTTATCCTGTCAAAGCAATACCCGCCAGCCGGCCAGCACATAGCGTTCCAGCACGAACAGCACAGCGAAGAGCAACAGCAGCAACGCGGTGAAGCGCACCGTCTGCCAGGCGAATTTAAGGTAGCGGCGATTGCGCGTAAAGATATACATCCCGCCGCTCAAGACCAGCAGCAGTGTGACCAGTATCAGGAGCAGGCGCAGGATCAGCACATGTCCGCCGTTTTCACGCCAAGGTCAGGCGGTTTGCAGTTGCAGCCGCAGAAATGCCGGCGCTTCTTCCACGCTGTCGAACGTGACGAACTCCCAGGCTTGCTCGTCGGCGAGCAGCGCACGCAGCAGGGCGTTGTTCAGCGCATGGCCGGATTTGAAGCCGGAGAACGCGCCGATCAGCGGATGCCCGAGCAGGTAGAGATCGCCGATCGCATCGAGCACCTTGTGCTTGACGAACTCGTCTTCGAAGCGCAATCCGTCGGCGTTCAGCACGCGGTACTCGTCCATCACGATGGCGTTGTCCAGGCTACCGCCCAGCGCCAGACCCTGCGCGCGCATGTTCTCGACATCCTGCATGAAACCGAAGGTGCGCGCGCGGCTGATGTCTCGGACGTAGGATTCTTCGCCCAGATCGACCACCACATGCTGCTTGGCGTCGGCAAATACCGGGTGGGCAAAATTGATGGTAAAGGTCAAGCGGTAGCCATGATAGGGCTCGAAGCGCACCCATTTGTCGCCCTGCTTCAACTCGACGGTTTTTTTCACGCGGATGAATTTCTTGGCGGCAGATTGTTCGGCGATGCCTGCCGATTGCAGCAGGAAGATAAAGGTGCCGGCGCTGCCGTCCATGATCGGCACTTCCGCGCTGTCCAGATCGATGTAGGCATTGTCCACACCCAGTCCGGCCAGTGCCGACATCAAGTGTTCGATGGTGGCGACGCGCACGCCGTTCTGCTCCATGCAGGTGGACAGGCGCGTGTCATGCACCAGCTCGGCGCGCGCGCGAATCTCCTCGACCGGTTTGGTGTCCACGCGGCGAAACACGATACCGGTATTGACCGGTGCGGGGCGCAGTCCCAGCGTAACTTTTTCGCCACTGTGCAAGCCGACGCCCGTCACGCTGACGGAGCTTTTCAAAGTGCGTTGCTTAACCATGGGTGTCTTGTAGGTGTCTTGAGCGCAAAAATCATGCGGCGATTTTATCACAGACGGATTTTCACCAGTGTTTTAGCCGCGCGACCTTGCGTAACTGCTCAGGCTGAAAAAAACTTCCCGCCCGATACCAACGTCCAACCCCCTCCCAGCCCTCCTCATGCAATGGGGGAAGGAGAAAACAGCCACACCTGAGTAGCGGTAGCGTCGCATTATAAATAACTTTAGCTTATTTATGTAATCGATTGCTTTTTAAGTGTTTTTGCTTTTCATTAACTTCCCGAGCTAACTCCTTGTCGCATAAAGAAAAAAGCTGATTTTCGGCTTGACGGGCTGGATTTTTTTCAATATAGTGGGATTAAGTGGTAAAAAGTGGGTAAAAGTGGGGTTTAAAAAATGTTTCAGGGAGCGGCACAACTTAATCTGGATAGCAAAGGCAGGCTAGCGATACCGGCGCGGCATCGCGACATGCTGCTCGCGAATTGTGCGGGCAAGCTGGTGCTGACCGCCGATCCGGATGGCTGCTTGCTGATGTATCCCGAGCCGGAATGGCAGCCGATCCGCGACAAGCTGAACAAGCTTTCCTCTTTTAATGCAAGAAGCCGGGCATTGCAGCGCCGCTTGGTCGGCTATGCCGAAAATGTGGAGATGGACGGTGCCGGGCGCGTGTTGATCCCGCCGACTCTGCGCAGCTACGCCGCGCTGGACAAGCATGTGATGTTGGTCGGCCAGGGCAACAAATTCGAATTGTGGGACGAGGCGAAATGGCGGGCGCAGGAAGAGGCTGGCTTGTCGTTCATGGATGGAGAGTTGCCGCCGGAACTGGAAGGCTTCTCTTTATGAGTGAGGGCTTGGCCCATACCACCGTTTTACTGAATGAAGCAGTCGAAGCGCTGGCCATCAAGCCTGAGGGTATTTATGTGGACGGCACGTTCGGGCGCGGCGGACACAGCGCGCTGATACTGGAGCGGCTCGGCAGCAACGGCAGATTGATCGCGCTGGACAAGGATCCGGCTGCGGTGGCGGCAGGTAGCACTTGGCGCGATGCGCGCTTCCAGATGGTGCATCGCGGTTTCGCGCAACTGGCGGAAGTGCTGCGCGAACAGGGTGCAGAAAAAGTAGACGGCACGACACGGCGTTGCGAAGCATCCGGGGCGGGAGTGCCGTCTTCCACCTTCTCCCGCAGCGGAGGGCTCTGCCCCACCGTGTTGAAGGTGGACGGCATCCTGCT
>Ga0172380_10002098_pt1 | contig 32258 bp, 65 predicted proteins | sample Leawe162metaG_FD_119747 | JGI IMG/M metagenome (GOLD analysis project Ga0172380, IMG submission 119747) | Leachate microbial communities from a municipal landfill in Southern Ontario, Canada - Leachate well 162 metaG | ecosystem: Engineered > Solid waste > Landfill > Unclassified | place... | reverse complement strand
TGCCATTAAAGAAGATTGAGAATAAGAATTTAACGCCTGTTGAAGAAACCGATCTGAAACAAATCATAGAGGCGATGGCCGCAAAGACCATATTTCTAGTAGACTCTGGTATTGATACGGTTGAAAAATTACTTGTAGATATGGCAGATAAACGCAAAAATGGTATTGATTTGTTTATTGTGGATTACGTCCAATTATTAAGATCGTCCAAGGGATTCAACAGAGTCGAACAAATGGAAAATATTAGCAGATCATTAAAAATGGCCGCATTGCAAATGGATGCTGTCGTTATCGGGATCAGTCAATTTTCACGGCAACACAAACGTGACGGCAAAGAGCCTGAGCTTCATGACCTACGTGGTGGTTCTATAGAATATGATGTTTCGGAAGGAATATTCGTTACCGTTAAGTCTTATCATCGTATGTTTAAGAACCGTGAACGAGTATATTTACCTCCATATAGGGAAGCATCGCTATTTTTGAGCAAGAATCGCGATGGTGAATCGGAAATTACCGTGCCAGTTGTTATTTTGCCATCATATTTTAAATTCGCCAATATAGATATGTCTGATGGTATGACATTGGATCAATGCGATGAAATAACTTGCACCAATACCAGATGCGGTGGTGACGATTTCATTGCGCAAAGTGGCGAGATATTCTGTAATGAATGTGGCACTATTTATGATGAGGATTGTTCCTGCAATGATGGAATCGTATTGTATCATAAATTCGATACCATAGACTATACTTATATTGGATTATGTGGTAGATGCGCTCGTGGCCGCGCTATTCTAAATAGTATTAAAAACACCAATGCGCTAATAGAGAAAGAGGAGGATAGAATATCTGCATTGCCGTTGGTATATCCTCCATTAATCTCCTCAGATACCGAATCATGTGCGAGGGAATTTTGATGAGCAAATATGAATGGCAAGAATTAATATTATTTCTCGCTTTAGCGCTAATACTTGCACCTGTATTAATATTTTTCTGGTCTATCTGGACTGCATTTTTTGTATTGTAATAGAGGCGAATATGTCGGAATGCCAAGATTGTAACGAAGCAAAAAAGGAATGTCTGAACAAGGCATACAAAGAACCGTGCGAGGAACATCCTCCCTTTTGCCCAGAGATGAAGTGTGTCAAGCTATATAATTCTCAATTCTGGTATACAACGGATGATAATTGTTTGGTATTAAATACGATACCATCATTAAAGGGCGCTCATTGGATGCCAACATACCTCATTTCTTGGCTGGCAAACAATGCGGAACGGATTGTTCAAGAAATTCCTCAAGAGAAACACGCTAATCCTGATATGTCACTCGATCAGATGATTGAACATTTGCAGGTACTTCCATCATTCGGTGATGGCAAAATTATCCGAAACGTAGATGAAATCGTACAAACCATGTTTTCATGTGGATTGGATTTACTAGCGCAAACAGATATCAAGATATCCAAGAGAATCAAAAAGCTTCGCAAGAAAGGATTGCTGCCATAATGTATCGTGGTTTTAATTACGACCGGTATATAGATCATTATAGAGCCTTGCGGAATTATCCGCCGAAACTGTTGAATTATGATATTGAGCCGTATCATTCCATATATTGCGCTATTGAGGATTCTTTAGCGGATGAACGTGGAATATTGATTGCGTCAGAAAACGCATTAAATACCGGTGCGTTATTAATGCCCATATCATTAAAAACCGAGGCATATTATATATCTGTGGCGAATCTCGTATATAGGGAGGCAGATGGGATTAAAAACATCTGCGAAATTCCCTCACTCATATTGGACGAATTGGGATCGGAAGATCCATCCACCAAATGGATGGTCGAACGTATTATTAATTATCGTTATTCGGAGGGATTAAAGACATTTTTCGGATTAACGATGCCCGATTGGGATTCTCTAGGCCATAATTATGGAAACTTGCGGCACAAAATACTAGCAATGACATGCTACAGGCTGGCTCTACCATATAAACTAATTATCACACAAACAGGAATGTATTCTTCCAGGGAGGAGAAATCATGAAACAAACACTCGATCAATTACAGGCATTCGCATCATTTGGTGCCGACAGGGTACGACCTATGAGCAAATTTTATAGGTATGCTCAGGTACAGGGTTTGAAGCTTACATTGTCGGTGAAAAGTTTGCCGATTTCATTCACCATGAAACAAACGACCGACGAACAAGGGCATCCCAAAGCTGATATCGGTGCCAAAACGCCGTTTGATTATAACATCTTTATCGGTGTGGTGGAACAAGTATGGGATGACGGATGGTTGGTTTTCGTGGGAGAGTCCAAAACAGAACCTTCACAGATCTTTTTGCTCAATAGTGCAGATGTAATTGCGGTAAGTTTTACGCCGGATGATTCGGAGATTGTAATTGGATAAATTTCAAATATTGGCGCTAGGCGATGTACAAGTTTGTCCGCAAAGTTATGCTATTGTGGATAGATTTTTCGACAAGCTACTAGAGCTATACAATCCGAACGTATTGGTTTTGCCGGGTGATTTGTTCGAATATAATTCATATACGAATAACTACATCCCAGCATCCACCGTTATTCAACCATATGCGGATTTCTTTAAAGAGCTAACGAATCGCGGAACGCAAATTATAATCGTAGCTGGGAATCATGATAAAACATATGGCGATTTTTCTAACGCTACAGATATTTTTCGCGGACCGAATATACACAACACCAGTGACGATATCTGTGCGGTAGATATCGGACCGGTGCGATTTATTTGCGTACCGTGGTTAATGATGCACCAATATGAGAGTAAAGAACAAGTGCTCGGCTCTATTAAAAATCTAAAATCGGATTTAATTCCTATCTTGGTGGGGCATTTGCGTGTTATTGACGCTAAAGATGGTGGATATAAGGTTAAGAAATCAGAATATTCATTTATGTTTTCTGTGGATGATTTAGCCGATTTAGGGATCGAATATGGTATTTTGGGAGATATCCACAAATATCAGAACGTTATTAATAAGATGGATTATATCGGATCTATTAGGCAGAGACATTTCGGAGAGTCGGGTAATCCGACAAAAGTAAGATTAATCACTATTAATAATGGGTTGGTTGTAGATCAATATGATGATCTATCCTATTTGATGCCGCAATATATCATCAAACAATGTGCTACACCGGATGAATTGGAGGATTTCGTCCAGTCCGATTTGGATAGTGCCAACCAATATCGTGCTGAATTTAATTTTGAAACGAAATTAAGACCGCCAAAAGCAAATATAAAGTTCAGATGTCTCAAAGATACATCAACGAACAAACACCGCAAATTAAATATACAATCATTGGGAACCAAATTAACACCGGAAATTATGATCGGTTTATACAACAGATATACCAAGGAATTAACAACGGACGAAGAAGCCTCCGCCATAACATTCTTTGGAGAACACAAGTATGATTAAAACCATAGAGATCGAAAATTTTTGTACTATTGATAGAGCAAGCATTGATTTATCTGGTGCAAGGCTCATTATGTTGGTTGGTGGGAGCGGTTCTGGCAAGAGTTCACTATTAGGGTCTATATTCGCAGTTTTATACGGTAGTTATCCAGACAAACCCGATATCAGCCTTTATGGTGACGTATTAGATCCATCCAAACGTGCGCGCATGATGATAGAAATGGAGCTAAATAATCAAACGATCAAAGTAGAACGAATTGTTGATTGTACAGAACAGAGATCTATCGCGTATATTTCGGATGCTACAACTGGGAAAGTTTTGGTTGGCCCAAAACTGAAAGATGTCCAAATGTGGGTTGCCAACCATATTATGGATCGTAATGCGTTCTTGGCGCTGTATTACCTCAGCCAACGCTCTAAAAATGATATGTGTGAAATCACACCATCAGACGGCAACAAAGTTTTGGTTCAATTATTAGGTATTGAGAACATGTATGCGTATTCTAGGCAGTTCGCCGCGTTAGCAAAAGATATAGCCGGACAGATACACGCTTTCAATAGGGAGCTAGCTGTCATCGAAACGTCAAAATTCCTCCTAGACGAGAAAAACCATAGAAAGAGCGCAATAGAGGACGAAATTAAGCAATTATCGGGTGAAATTACCGAGATAGAGGAATTTCTATCGGTAACATCCAATAATAATCAAACTATTGTTGATTTGGAAAAACAGGTTTTGGTTGCGGAAAACAATATCAAGGGATTAATAAATACCATTTCCGGTATTGATGTACAATTGCTCAATATAGCGCAACATCTCAAAATAACAGAAAGCGTCCCATGTGGTACCACATATCCTAAGTGTTCCTTTTTAAATATCGAACCTAAATTAGAACACAAGAAAGATCTGGAGCAACAAAAGATCGAATTAGCTACCGAATTATCCGAAGCCATAGATTGTAAAAATTCTCTAGACACCGAATTAAACAGTGCTAAAAATAATGGTAACGCCACATTACAAGGTAAACGGATATTGAGTGTTCGTGAGCGACAAGATTACTCTCAGGTTCTCAATACCAAATATAAGGATCTGGGCGTCATTGAGGGCGAAATAGAGCGATTGGAAGCAATTCTTCTTAAGGAACCTGCACTGATTGCAGAAATTAAGACATTTGAGATCAATCAACGATATGCCGATTTCATCTCTAGAGCTTTTTCTCGTGAGGGTGCGCCCGCGTTACTTATTGATGAGGCTCTACCAGATATCAATAAAATAGCCAACGATATCTGTACCACATATTATGTTCCATTTAGATTCAAGATAGATTCTACAAAAGAAATGAAAAATGGCACAAAAATCGAATCGCTCAATATATTACTAGAGGATGAATCCGGTAAAACTAGACATGTTACATCATATAGTGGTGGTGAACGCCAGTTGGCGCAATTGGTTCTGCGATTTGCATTGCAGGAATTTCTATATCAGCGATTCGGGAAGCAGGTGTTGAATATTTTTGCCGGAGACGAATTATGGTCTGCGATGGATTCTAATTGTCTAGATATCTGTTTCAATATTCTGAGCAACAAAAGCGAATTTGATCAGATTATAGCAGTTTCGCATTCATATAATTTAGTTTCTAAATTCGATTGCGTTATAGAATCGAGCAAGCAAAATAATCTAACCAAGTTCGAGGTTATATAGTGTTTTATAACAGTATTAATTTCGTTAGCGGTGATATATTGGATTTTTCCGCACATCGTGACACATCTTGTACAGTGATACCTGTTAATTGTGAAGGTGTGATGGGGAAAGGTTTGGCTTTGCAATTCAAAAATAAGTATCCCGATTTGTTTGCTGAATATAAAAATCATTGCGATAGTGGTGATTTACGAATCGGTACCGTTACGACATCCGTGGTTAATGGTGCATGGTATTATTATTTCCCCACCAAAAACATCTACAAAGAATCGTCCAATATAGATTACATTGCTCAGGGGCTAGCGGCCATGGCTCTAAAAAGCTATATACTAGGGCCAATAGCATTTCCAAAATTGGGATGCGGATTGGGAGGATTACAATGGGAGCATGTATTACCCGTGATGCTATTTTATCTGGATAAAATGCACGCGACATCATATATCTATCTCTAGGAGAGAAATGCTCAAACAATTTATTGAAGGTAGGCCGTTGTCGGCCACCAATATGAAAACATTCGCGTCATGTCCCCGCCGTTTTTATTATAAAATGACTGGCGTACCAGAAGAATATATCGGGAACCAATTATTGCTGGGTGGTGCATTACATTCGGCGGCAGAGACGTTTTTTAGAAACAAGAATTATCCCGTACAGGTTGTTGTGGGCAATTTTATTCTGGATTATGAATCGCGATATGACGCATATAAACAAGCAGGTCAAAAGGTATTTTATCGCAGCGGATCGCCCCGTAAAGACAAAGCGGAAGGTGCAGGTATGTTGGAGGGATTTTGCGAGGAATATAGATCCCTGCCATGTGTAGAGCCGGAATGCGAGATGATTGCGGACGTAACAATTGATGGTTATACGGTGAGACTTTATGCCGGTATAGATGTGGTTGTAGAAGATGCAGATTATTTTGGTATATACGATATCAAGAGTGGGAAATCTGCGCCAACCGATATCTACTTAAAGCATGACATGCAATTGGGTCAATACGCATATGTATTTCGACATGGAAGTTTTTGCACCTTAGACAAACAGACCAAGCAACTGACAAGTAGAAAGGCTCTATTTGATCCACTATCCAAGCCTCTCAAATATAAAGGTATTTACAACATACGCGGATATCTAAAACAGCCGTTTACATCACATCAGGTGGAATTTCGAACCGAAGAATTTGATGAGGATAATTTTTTATTAACGTTACACGCCCTAATAAAAGAAATGGAGCTATATTCCCAGATCAATTATTGGCCTAAACGCGGTATTGGATCTGTTCACGATTGTTCTTGCGCATATTGTTCCTATAAAGAGAAGTGCCAAGGGGAAGTGTAATGTGTTATGCTCACCATCATATTGATGGGTATTATGATTTCCCGCTGCACCGGATATGGATTACTATCTATTTGTGGGGATCTAAATCTGGGCTATCTTTTGATTGTATCGAATGTCATGAGTTAAATTCTAATCGGTATAAAATGACCACAGACGAAATAGATTCGTTTGATGTAGATCGTTTCCATATCTTTTTTCAAAGCAATTTAAATATAGCGGGACTTATTTCCTCGACTATGTTGAAAGAGTATTTTTATGAACAATGGAAACGTGACAACGAGCCTCTAATGGATTGTAGTCGGTGGATGGAGATCGATTTTTGATAAATGATGATGTATTAAATCGCGATAATTTTGCGTGCTGTTATTGCGGGAGATCTTCGCGTGAAGTTCACCACATCGTGTATAAATCGCATTGCAGCAAAACAGATCCGCTAAGGGAGGCGCTAAGAAATAAAATAACAGTATGTAGTAAACATCATAATCAGTTACATCGGGGAATGCTAATTGTAGTATATTTTAGAGCCGAAGCGGCACGCCCACGCATCATTTTGCGCCAGCAGCTACCACGTTATATAGACAGGCTAGATTCCTACGTGCAAAACGGGAAAACCACTTGCATAACGGACGAACCTGTGGTATAATGAGGACGTATTCAAATATAGTCCAACTTAGGAGTTAGAAATGTCCGATAACAGCTATAGTCGCTTTCGCCATGTGAACCCTCACGAACTCAAGCGAGTAACCAAGAGAGCCTTTGCTCAATACTGTTCCAATAATGGATGGTCGTTTGATCGGGTCGGGCTACATGAAGCGCGAGTGAATTCCAATAAACTGTCTGAATTTGAGCGTCACACACCGTCATTTATCGTTGATAGAGATTTCGACGATCCAGAAACGGATTTGATTTGGGTGGAAGTTAAAGCCTGCAATGCATCGGGACAGATTCGCATTCCCGTATCTGAATGGGAATCTCATTCTCAATTAGATCGCATGCGGGAAGTCCATTATGCGCTATTAAAGCCGCAAACCAAAAATCTCGGTGATCTCGTAGACAACCTGGATTATGCCATCAAGACAGTCGCTCTAAAAGATCTGCGCGATAAAATGACTGCGGATGAAAACTCATATACGTTTGGATATGATGACGTTTAGATATCGTTAATTAATCCGGTGGGGGATAACCCCACCGGAAATTTGAGGATGTTGATGATTGTAACTATACCGATTCTTCTAAATAATGATGTTGTACAGGCTCTTTCCAGTACGTTGCGTGATTCGTGTATTACACAGCTAAAAGAAAACGCAGAATGGAAGGTATTTTATCCGGCAAAATTAAAACCGGCAGATTATTCGTTTGTCGATTTCAAAACGGAAATTTGTTCCGAAGATAATACGAAACAAATAGCGTTAATTAGGTATATGCTGGATACCCTGCCCTTGGCTCTAAAAAATAGACCAGATATCATTGTGGGGGAATAAAATGACGTTAAGGAATTTTTTTAATAAAGAATTGGAGAGGATGTATGGCGATGGTTCGGGTAAAATTAAGCTAAAGTCAGGGGATTTATATTTTCGCGTTACACGGAATCATCGTGCGACACAGATTGGTCCACTTGAATGGCAGTACGAAGATCTTGGTTGGAACGTTTTTTCTTTTGACGGATATCCCGATCTAAAACCGCACTTTCGTAGAGCGGAATCATATATTACGGAGTCTTTAAATGAACGATTTCACATGAATCTTAATTTACATATAGAGGATTTATAGGAAGTGACAATGAAGGTTAAAATGACATTGGAATGCACATTCGATATTGACGAGCGTTATTGGTGTGACGATATGGATGAGGAGGAATGGAATGCGTATAATAGTGGCGAGTTTGCAATGCCTCCAGAAGTATCAAAGGCACTCGAAGAGAGAATTAAAAATCTATCTTTAGATGCAGGTTGTATTGATATAGATGGTTGCGGCAATACAATAGCTATTCCGACAAATGCGAAATTCGAGGTTATTGCACCAAAATTAAAGAGTAAGAAATGAAAGAATTTATTATTGTTGTTATGAATAATGGAACCTCCTGTACAACGATGGATTCGGGGGCATATTTTGATCCGAATTGGGAAGGTCCAAGTACAGATTGGATATCTTATATACATAGTCGGATGAAGGCGCATGATGACGATACGATACGTGCGGTAACAATCTGTCTGGCGAAAGAGATGGCGGAAAAATCTAATGGTTGTGTTGATGGTTCGTATTTGATAGAAATACACGATGACAATACGATACATTGTGTTGCAAAGGTCCAGCCAACCGTAAAGCTTATGTTAACGCAAACGAATATGGATGGCGAGATATTATCTGTTACAGAACCCAATACTGTTAAATCGGGAGATGCTTAGTGGAGAAGGTTGTTTGTATTGCTAATGGATTGATCCCAGATGGTATATATTTAGCCGGACATGCTGATTTTGATGCAATTTTAAGTAAAATTGGTAGAGCCAGATTCCTAGCATTACGTGACAAAGCTGACAAAACAGAATTCGCTCTAGAAAATAATACCAGCATTCGACAATTGATCACGTATATCGTGGTTCAGGACGGCAGAAATCTGTTTATCTATCGTAGGACATCCGGTACGGGAGAAAAACGTCTAGCGGGCTTGTATGCGCTTCCTGGAGGCCATATGAACGCCATGAGTAGTGATTTTTTATCCGATATTTCCTATGATGCTACACGCGAATTAAGAGAGGAATTGGATATTAGACAATTAGATCCGGTATTTCATGAAGATGGCACATTGCTTCCGTTTAAGATTTTGGGAATATTACAGCAATCATGTGTCGTCGATGCTAATCTGGTTAATCTGGTACATACTGGAATTATTGTGAAATACAATATTACGGATCGTTTTAATGTCAGCGTTAGAGAATCGGGAAAGATGTGTGATTTAACACAGGTCAACGAGTATAATTATTCCGATTATTTCAAGGAGAGTGAATCTTGGTTGCAAAATCTGCTACCACTGTTTCCCCAGCTAATAACGATGTAGTGCTGGAAAAGGTATATGTTACTCGAACTGCCACACACAGTTCTAGCAGGATGGTTATTTGGGAATTATCCGATGGAACATTTGTGCGACTATATTTTAACACTAATGGCGAAGTGCATTGTTCTAGAAAAGAAAATATGTCATTTATGGATAAATTTATTAGAGAGCACGATTCATATGTGGTTTATCAGAAAAATGGTAAGATAGACGTACCGACACCGGATTGGTATGATTCAGATATCCCGCTAAACGAATCGCCACCGCAAATATTAGAGCAGGGGGAGGTTCCACAAATCCGTGGAAAACGTGGTAGGCCGAAAACAAATAAAAGGCCCACCAAAGCGGTACTCGAAAGTTGTTCACAGCATCCCACATATCATGGATTGAGAAAACCTCACATTCCCTGTGAAGAATGTTTGGCCCTGTATGATAAAAAACAAGGAGAAAAACATGGCAAATAACGTAACGACACCGGTGCAACCGGCCAAAATCGATCCCGAATTAATCAAGACTCTAGTGTCTAAGATGAACGGTACGGTTGAGATTGCAAACGGGCAAGTCAAAATCAATTGTTCCGTCCCGTTGGATGAAATTCTTAAACTAGTGCTCAAGTAACCCAGGCTCTATTAGACTCCAATAGAAAGCACATCATTAAGGACACTAGCAGCAATGAACATGATCATCGATGAATCAACGTTAGATAAATTTCTAGCGGATTTAGCACCGAAATTGCCGTTTACGATATCGGATTCGTGGATTGAGGCAAATTCATACATTGGGATTAGTCTGCATTTCGATGGTAAAAAGGTTAAGTTAAAAATTATACCACAAGTGCTTGACGGTAAATTAGCTTTTCGTATAGATAAGGCTTTTTTGGTCGGAATCAATATTAATGTTGCACCATTATTATCTAAATTGGAGAATTATATAAATGCCAACATTCCTCAGCCTCTACAAAATCTTATAAAAATGGACAACCATACTCTTGTTGTGAATATACCGACTAAGTTTGCGGGTGTAACGGCTAAAGCGGAAATCTTTATCGGATTTTAAAATGCGTGGAAATATCAGCGACAAGAATTTGTTGAAACGTGAACGCAGAATGTTCCGTAGAATAAATCGTTATGGGAATCCGCATCGATATGGATTGCTGATGCACATAGCCACAGAATACTGGATATATGAGGTTACTGAGAGATATCGAACCACAATGCGTTTGCGCCCTAAATTCAAACGTAGCACAAATAAATTAATTGAGGAGTTTTTATATGACTAGTCCCCAGATAAAGAATTTTCTAATGAAATTAGAAGCTATGCTTACTCGTTTAACTAAATGTTCATTAGCAGATTGGTCTGAGGAGTATAATCGGTTAGAAAAGCAACTTGATAAGGTACAACGAAAAGACTTTGAGATAAGGAAAAAAGATCCAGATTGGTACGAATGGTTGTATACGATGCGTTGGCGCTATTTGAATTTGGGCAATATCCCACCGGATGAAATTTTGGCAAGATTAAATAAGGCTATAAAGTATATCCATCGTTTGTGGGAGAAGAAATCATATACACCGGAAGAAATCGTCTGTGAACAATGCGTAGGTGCGGGTAAATGTGTTCAGCGAGTAAATATCGGGTGCGATCCTTATCCGGATTATGAAGATCGATACTGTACATGTAGAAAATGTGATGGACAGGGTAAGCGCATTAAATCTGGATTCGAATTGGAGGATTGATTTGTATAAGAAAAGGTATGATGTTGTACAAGTAATGAAAAATTTGTATACTGGCGATTTTACATATATGATAAAATGTACCAGTTTTGATGATAATACTGAAAATCATCTAAATACTACTATGTATTGGGATGAAAAGTTCTTGGGCGAGAATTATCCTTATTGGTTTGAAAAATCTGCCGATGCTAAGAAATTCGCCACATTAGAGAAGGCACTATGTACTCTAGATTATTTACTGGAGCACAAACCAGTTCCAGATACAATTGTTTATACAAAGGTGGTCGATGGATAATTTTCATGGCCCTTGGCTAAATTTTGAAGTTCCAAACGAGCAGATATCTTTAGATTCCATTGATAGAGCCGATGCGGCATCATATGGGAAGGAACTCCTCATATATCGGTTGCGAGAACATGGTGATTATTACGGATATTTGCCCGAAATAGATAAAAATCGGTTCACATCCAACGAACTAACAACAATCGCTAACAATCCGAACAACATCAGTAATCCAGATACGTATATGAAAATCGGATCACCAGCCAAGAATGCTCTATTATTTCGCGGCCTACAGACACACAATCTTGACAATCTGCGTCCCGATGAACTACCCACGATACGATTTAGTTTGGAACGGTTCAAAGGGAACAACAGCATTATGAGCTTGGTGCAGGATAGTAGCAATAATCTGCAAATGGCCTATTGGATGATGAAAACCAAGCTATTCGATACGGCAGACAAAAAGGTATCGCAATCCTTCAATGCCCTATTTCAGCAGGAAAATGCGCTAACTAGATCATTGATGGACGATGATATCGAACCGGTAGATACTTACGATTTAGAATATCTGGATAAGTTGCGCAAAACTAAAATGTTGCGATCCGAAACCGATTTTGCAAATTATATCGCAAAAGATAAACTGGGATTTATTTCGGGTGGATTGGGTGGTATATCTAAGCCATCGGTAACGAATATGTTATCTGTTAGAGCCTTTGCTACAGATAATCGCAGACAATTTTCACATACCAATCCGGCAGATTATATTCGCGATATCGGAACAAAGGATTATATTAATTATCGTTTTGAAGTCGTTACGATAAATCATGATGATTACTTAGAAGTGCAGTGGAGTTTCCCGCAATCAGACCGCTTGGCTCTAACAAATGCAGGTGAATCATGGACGCAAGCGGATCTAATCAAACTATATGCTAAGGTATAAGGAATACAAATGGAAATCGTACAAGATAATCGTCGTCAACAAACACTAGAAAAAATTAAAACGATTCTGGATGAGCAGGGTTTCCCAGAAGCTATTATTTGCCTTAAAGATAATGAGGGATCATCATTAACGCCCATGACGGAAGATATAGGTTACGTTTTGCATACCGCAACGACTATATTGCATCAGATATGTGGTATTGATGAGGAGAAAATTATAAACTTCTATAGGGGCGTGGGCATTTTGATTGATAATGCGGAAGAAGCACATGATGCAGAAGTTTAGAATCATTGCGATATGGTTTATACCGCTTATTGCAGGATTGATATTATTTCTATTGCATATAGATGTATGGTTTTATGCGACTGTACCTATGGCATTTCTTGTATACGGGTGGATTTGCTCGGATGCAGGGGATTTCGCCGGATTTAAATCGGGATATCAATGCGGATTGGAAGAGGGCTGGGCAGACGCATCTAAGCGTTGGAGTGCAGTTATCAAACCGCTTATTGGGGATGTCTCCGAATATAGAGACGAATATAACAAGATCGTAGAAAAGATGGGAGAGCCGGAAGATAAAATAGCTGATACTGGCTCTCAAGGCTCTAATAAATCAAAGGAATAACGATGGGTTTAAAAATAGAAGCACCCGAATATAAAATCGGTATGGGTGGAATCGATATCATCCTTAATGAAACGCGCTGGAAAGAAGGTATTTGTCACCTTACGTTTGGACAACGTAGTGGGCGGACATATATTCCTGCAACGTTGATTAATCCCGTTACACTGACTATGCCGGAAACAATGATGCGCGCTATGGAGGAATCCGCTCGTAAAGATGGAATCGTTTTAAATCAGGATTTTAGCGGAGAGATGGAAAAGGCATTGGGAGATCACGGAGAAAAGGAATATTCATTACCGGCTGGTCTCACGATGTATATATTTGGACTCATTTGTAATTGGGAAAAGCGCGATGATTATTTCGGACATTTGGGCGATCCTATCGCGATGTGTATTCCAGAGGGAACCGAATTGACATCTGCGCCATTTCATGCGCGAGATTTACATATCGATTGGTTGGGGGTTAACGGACTTAACAAAACACTAACAGACATTACTGCCGATGTGTTGATTCAGCGCTTAGTCATGGAAAAGGTGCGAGGATCGTCACCTCGGTCTATCATTACGTACTGATATGGAACGTACCAATATGGATCGATATAAATTATCAGATTTGGTATATTTTGCGGATGGAACTCCATTTAATACGGAAAATTATCAGTCTAGATATATAACGTCCGTGGAGGAATGGAAAAAGATCGTCCTTATGTATCCGCCGTTAGGATATCCGCATGGAACAATTTTGCACATAATAATAAATCAGATAGACGGATATCCGATACGATACGTAACATACAATGGACGAACAGGAACATACAATCCGTCACCAGCAGTAAGAGGAATTGATCCTGGCACATCGGAAATGAAAATCGGTTATTCAGATAGAGGCACATTATATGATGTTACTTTGCGTTTAGGTGGCACTCTAGATAACATTATCGTTTACGAAATCATCCCCTCTTATAATGCCATTATGTATCCAGCACCAACACTAACGGAAATTGATTTCTAATGCAGCAAGGTGACGAAAAGATATTCCTCATCAACGAGAAAACATATATTACTCGATATGATTATATGGATAAAACTAATCCCAATTGTATGTGGAATAAATATGTGATTTTATCCGAGCCTTATTACTCATGGCGCAAAAAATATATATTCTCATATGTGGAAGAACAGTATGAGAATCCGTCTAATGTTCGCGTTACTGTACATTTACATTATAATATTGTTATAGCTGAGCGAACGATTGATGAAACTATTGGTTTATTGGAACATTTTTATAAAGATTTTGGTAGAGCCGAAGACATGGTTATGATCGATTTTTAGCTTTTATTCCCAAATATGTTGAGACTGGTTGGTTCCCGCGTTCATTATTACATGGCCCACAAGCTATCGTTAGGTTGGATAGAACTGTTGGCCCACCTTTAGATTTCGGCCTAATATGTTCTAACGTCATTTCCTCAACCTGTAATATTCTGCCACAATATGTGCATCTATCTCCTCGTCGCAATCTCAACCACGCAATCAAATAATCATGACGTTCCTTTTTAGATAATGTGGTATTTAGGCCCGCCATATCGTATTTTTGTTTTGGGGATTTACGTTTCTTCTTCTGGTGTATTTTAAGAAATCGTGTCAGATTTAATCCCGCAATACGATATTTTGTGCTCATTTAATCTGCTCCAGTATTTCATAAGCTTTAGGTAAAACTCGCCGTTTGTTAGTGATTTGCATATATCCGCATTTGATTAGGTATCCCTCCTGATATCTAATCGTTTCAGGCGTTTCGTTAAGCATACCGCATAAAGCCGTCAAAGATAACGCATCATGCTCAACCAACAGGCGTAATATTTTGATATCCAATAAATCGATACCACCAGAATACAGATCGAGCGATTCGCAAACAGCATTGGCTCTATCCAAATCTACGCAGGGGATATTTCTAGCTATTTGATGCCGATGACATGCATTTAATGTTCTTATAATAGTTCTAGGAATACCTTTAGATCTGTTTACGATTTCTAGTAGAGCCTGGGGCGTTATATTTAGGTTTAATTTCCCCACATAGGTTTGTGCTATTTCGTCCAGTTCATCCAGCGAATATTCCGTCATTTGGATACAATCCATCCTAGACAACAGGGGTTGCGGAATTACCGATTTGTTGTTCGATGCGATAATCACGGAAAACTGCTTTTTATTGGGCAGATAATATTCCGTACCGTCATATAAAAAACGATCTTCCTCTAGTGCTGGGCGTAGAAAAGCATCGAGTGGTTTGTTGGGATGATTCCACTCTTCTAAGAAAATGATCAGGGGTTTGGCTCCCATGTGGGATGCCAAACATGCCAATATCTGTGCGGGTCGCGCATCTAATGCATTAATAGTAACGATATCAGCACCGATTTCTTCAGCTACGGCGTGTGCGAACGTTGTTTTGCCGGTTCCGCCGACACCGCTTGCGAATAGCAAATGCGGGAGCCTTCCGGCATGCTGCGCATACAGGATGGATTCCGTTAATAGCGCTTTGGCTTTGGACTGGCCCACGAGTCCTGTGAACATACTCGTATTGTACCACGGACACCCACGCAAGTCAAGCACCCAATCCGGGTAAGATGGGTTGTGGAGAAATAAATGACTACAACTGAAACTAGTTTTTTGACAAAAAATATTTCATTTGGTGTTGACGATATCGCTGCCAGAAATCGATTTCGACTGATTCATGTGGCTTCGGAAGGGGGAGATACCGCTTGTACGGCATCTATTGTGGGAAAACTTGGTGTTGCAATGCTGCAACAGATATCTTGTTATTCTACGGAAAGCACCGCAACGTTATCTATAACTTATGGAACTACGGTTGTGTGGAAGCAATTAGTAGGGAATACTTTTCGTTGTATCGATATCAAGATTCCCAACACGCAGGGAGAAGATGTTACGATATCATTAAGCGCATCAGGTGCGGGTAGTTATTTGGATGTTACGTGGGTTTTGGTTTAGAAATCTATCATTTCATATTCGAATTCGAATAAATTTATGATGAAGTTCATGTAAGTATAATGGTTTTCATTGTCCCATACATAATCAACACAATAATACGTGTTATTCTCGAATGTAATATACATAGGTACAACATCACCTTCGGTTAGCATCCATCCATCTTGTATATAGATTGCTACACTGAATATCTGATTGTATATATCCAGTGGTAATAATCCGAACGATAGATATCGGCATTCGTGCAAATCAGTCGGAACAGGAAGCGGATGTACCAGTATATCTTTTTTAAGCTTATACATCAAAAATCAATTTCCTGTAATGAATCCGCTTCAGGCTCTACCAAATCTCGCAGTAAGCACATGGTTTCTCCAGTCATTACATTTGAGGCAGTTTTCATATCATCGGAAAACCACTTTGTGTTGCGACGGCATTGATACCATGGTTTCTTTTCTGGATGATATTCTCTAACATCAATCCAATCATCGGGATTTCCATCCAGGGGTAGGATATTTTCGAAATTGGCTAACTTGGTGAATAAAGCTATCACAGCATCAGCGCTACCCCCCGAATGTTCCTGAGATGCGAATAATTCCATCAAATGCATTACACTGAGACGAATCAGACCGTCGTAATCTTCGTCGCCAGTCCCGGCATATAACAGGTCAAGCTCTCGCTGTGCGTGCTCTATTAAACTCATGCCGAATTATACCGTAATCCAAGCCAAAAGTCAAGCTTGACAAACCGGGATTCCGCTGGTATAATAGTGGTACCTAGGGTCTATTCCGGGTATATTGTGATAGTTGATGTTTTGGAGAACAAATGACGCAAACGATATTCGTTGGTAACAAGGGCGACAGTGTGCGCTTTCAGCAATATTGGCCTTGTATCGTGAGAGATATTTCTCCCGGTAAAGATCGGCTTGAGATTGAATTCGTAGTTGGGAAACATACATATGTATGGGAAGTTCCCGCCACCGTAGTAGATCGCAATCCATTTGCCGGGAGTAAAAATGCGTAATGCGCTAGAAATATCGGAACCGTTAATGCGTTTTGATTCCAGTTCCGGCGCAGCATGGATATATGATGATATTACAACACATACAGTATTGGAAGTTAGTCGATTTCTGCGCGAAACATATGAAGCGCCAGTATTACAAATAGATATAAATAATAATCACGAACGGCGCGACATCATCCTGGAGATTATGTCCGGTGGTGGATGTGTCAAGAGTGCTCTATCAATTTACGATATGTTACGACGCACTTCCGAAGCGTTTAAACGTAATGTTGCAAAACCACATATCATTACGGTGGGAGTGGGATTAATTGCATCTAGCGCCACTTTAATATTCGCTGCCGGTGATCAACGTCTAGCATACAAACATACAACATTTTTATTCCATCAACCAGAAATATTGGGATTATTTGGCGTTTCTGAACGCATCGCCCGTGAGGGCGAATATTTGCAAACGATAGAAACACAAATGACTGCGATTTATAATTCCGTTATTAAAAAGAAAGGTATTGATATTGCGAAAAAGATTAAGGCAAAATCGGATCTTATTATTTCCGCGCAAGAAGCGCTTGAATGGGGATTGGTTACGGAAATTTTGTAGAGCCGCGCTTGACAAACCGGGATTCCGCTGGTATACTAGGTGTGTCATTGCGTTCGATTGTGGAGAGATATAAAATGATGAGGGATTGATTTGGCAAAAAAGAACGAAGAGAAAAGCGATATCACAACACTATTTGATAAAATTAATAAACAATATGGTTCCGGCACATTAAAATCGGCGACAGATGCGATTGATGCGGAACGAATATCGACCGGTAGTATCGTATTAGATCAGCTTACAAAGGGTGGTGTTCCGCGCGGATTTATCACACATATATATGGATCGGAAGGTGCCGGTAAAACAACATTAGCTTTACGAATAGCGAAAGAAGCCCAAAAAATTGGGCTTGGTGTAATGTATATCGATGTAGAGCAAACAGTTCGCGCTTCATATTTGGATTCGTTAGGTATAAATACAGACATAGATAAGTTTGTTTTATCCAGTGCTTCATTGGGAGAGGATGTAATTCAGATTGTTAGAGAGGTTTCTGAATCTGGATTGTTCGGATTAATTATTGTGGATTCTGTAGCGGCCATGACATCTAAAATGGAGCTTGACGGTTCATTCGGAGATGCTATAATGGGCGTTAAAGCACGTCTTATGTCGCAAATGGCGCGTGTATTGCCTAAGATTATCAACGATAATAATGTAGCTTTAATCTTTATTAATCAAATGCGTGATAGTATCGGCCCATATGGAGGGAAACCTATTCCTGGTGGCCGAGGTCTTAAATATTCAAGTGCGTTGGCATTAGAGTTAATCCGAATTAAAAAAACGCCCGATCATATTGTTGTTAAAACAACCGTAGAAAAAAATAAATTTGGGAAATCGTTTGATAGTGCCGAGATACAAGTATTTTTCGGCAGAGGAACGGATATTTATTATGAATTAGTGGAGCTTGGAGAGGAGCATAAACTATGGACAAAAGGTGGCGCATGGTATACATATGGTGAACAAAAATTCCAGGGTGCCGATAAATTGGTAGAATATCTCCGCACCCTGTCAGAAGATGAATTAGATATCCTGATCGACAAATGTAAGCAATAGGATCAAGATGCCAAACGAATTATATGATGCATTATATTCGGTAGACTATTCTGGCCCTATTCTAATTACAAGGCACAAATTCTTTACGGATGTTTTTCCTTTAGGAATCGTTTTTTGGTTTGAAGTGGGAAGGATGCGCGACGGAAGAAACACTCTGGACATCCATTACAAACTGGTAGATAGCTCTTATCGATATGCCAAGTTTGCTGCCACATATCATGTTTTCGGATATTGTGTGTGGGAGAGGGATCATTCTGTGTGTGATTTTTATCCAGCCCAGACCTCAGATTTTGGTCTTGATAGATATATGTTATCGAAAGACGAACTTTTATCGCACATTAATAATTGTCTTAGCAAATATCTGACGGATTCAGATCGGTGGGTGGAAATTGATTTTTAGCATGGAAGAAATCGTGTATCATTTCTATGCATTAGATAGCGTACATCCCATAGATTTGGGAATATTTTCCAAATTGGGATATGTGCCGGATTCGTGTTTTATGATAGAGCCATCACAAACATATGACGAATGGATGGTGTATGGATTCGGCCCAAAACGATTACAAGGTTATGCGGGTCGCGGCAATTTGGCACCATGGTTTTTTAGAACTGCCGATAAGCCAACTTTTAATATTGAAGCGGCAAGTATTGAATCGCTTCTTTTGGCTATAAATGATTATATGATCGGTAGACACCCCATAAAAGAGTGGCAGGAGATTGACTTTTGAATACGTTGGATTTGCGCGCTCTCGATATCGGAACATTAGTTTCGACTAAACGTGGATGTGTGTTTATTAAATTTGCTTCAGTTGATAGATCCTGGTGTAAAGACGAAACTGGCATATGGTACCATCATTGTAATACAATGGGAAACATATGTGCAAATTATTCTGACGAAGTATTATTTAGCGATCAAGAAATCGCTTCAAAGCATGTAAAACGATTTTATGAAATGCATTATGAGGAGATTGATTTTTGACAACTCAAGATTTGCGCAATGCGCGGATAGAAACAATCGTATACCTGGAATGCGGATGTAGTTATGAAAAACGGTCAATATTCCATTGGATTAAATGTAGAATCGATAGCGATTATGAATTTACCGTTCGATGCTCCCATCCATATCGAATGATCCTTACCAACTGCGAACTGGCGCGGTATGCTGTGGCGTTTGTTCCATCGGTCGTACCGGACAGAGAATACGTCATGATCGATTTTTAAACTTGACATTCGCACGGTGCTGTGGTACAATCAGGTATGCTTGAGTTGAACGAACTATTCTTGCGTTACCTCGCAATGGGGTTCGAGCCTGACGACGCAATGTTATGGGCCAAGAACGAATTTGAGGACAAGAATGAGGATTGTTTAGAGGCAGAGGCTCTACAAAAAGATACTTGGGCAATCACAGATGATAATCTAAATCTAGATGAATTATAGGAGATGATATGGATCTGCAAGATGTTAAAAATCTCGTTACAGCAACAGCACCACTACATGATATCAAGGTGCAATCCAGCGCAATCTCTGCGCACGTAACACCCCATAAGCGTATTTATATCGTCCAAAAACATGGCGAAAATCGCATGAATCTACATATCGGGGCGGAACGACAGTTGTATCAGAAGATCGGATATCCGCAATCTGAACGTTTCACGTCAAAAATCGCCTGGGAAACCATGGATCGAATCATTGACGAATTATATTCCGCCACATACAAAAACGACAAAGAACTTCTAATTCGTGCGGATAAAGAAAACGATACTGTTGTGGCATTTTTGTCCAATCGTTATAATCCCTATGATAATCGGGATTTGTTAACGAATGTGGAAATTGGCCTATGTGATGTGGCATGGAATCAGGAAATTCACGACCCATATGTGAATGATTACAAGTGTTTGTTTAAGGTTATTTTCCCAGAACATTCCGTTACAGATTCGGAAACCGAATTAAATCTGACACCGGGACTGTTTATCTCAAATGATGAAACGGGAAATGGAGCGGTGTATTGTAGTCAGGTTATTTCTCTAACATATGGAGAAAAACCCCTATATTTTTCTAACGTCAAACATATCAGCGCACAGCGAACCTGCCATACCAGCAAATATGTCGATGCCGCCAATGCGGTTGTAAAATCGTGCGAAACGCTCCCCAAATTTGCACGAGAATTTATTGCTACGATTCATGATGCGCAATCTCGCAAGCTTAATTTTACCGAATTGTCTGAGCTTTATGAATATATCGGTAAGACATTGGTTCGCAAGGATGAGGTTAGAAATATTCTCTCATTGTGGGATAATCAGAATCGATCATTATGGACATTGGGTTTGGCTATCTCTAGAGCCGCCTATGATTACAATCCGTTACGTCGTGCTGAACTTGAGAAACTTGCAACACAGATTTTGGTGAGGAAATATTAATGTGTAAAGCTCCCATGGAGCCAATGGGTACGAATTGTTACTTTTGCTCATTTTCATCGGAACGGCAACCCAACATTCTTGAATGCACCCATCCCGATATTGACTTGCTTGCTGGCGCAGAAGCGGCAATTAAGTGCAATTTACAGGGTATGGAACTGGCAGGCTCTAAGATCGGAATTAAAATCGATCCACAAGGGCAGCTACTTGGTCGTGCATTCTGGCCCATTGCATTTGATCCGATTTGGATTGAGTGTTCCGGTTATATGCCGAAATTACCCCAATATCAAGCATCAAACATATCTTGTGGAGAATCTGCATGACAAACGATATCAGAGAATGGGATATTTATAACTTTTGCTATAATAGCGAAACGTTAGATAAATACAATAAGGCATATCCTGGTGCCGATACGCATTGCTTTGAGGGAATCCTGATTGCAAGATATCATGGCGATGTGCTGATGTTATTCGATACATATTGGGAAATCGGCGGAATGACTGGAAAGGTTTTTACTATCGAACAAGCGCATGCTAAGGGTACTTTAGAATATGTGGGCAATTTGCACGAATTGGAGCCTGGATTTAAAAGTGATTATCGTTATTATAAGAGCGAAGATCTAGTCACCCTGCACACACAGCACGCATGTGTTGAAAGCTGCATCTATCATTATCGCCGTCAAAATGCACAACGTGATGCATTCGTTATACTGGACTCTATCGGCAAGGCTCTAGATAATATTGTGCGAAAGCAACAAAGCATGAAATTAGATATCGAGCAATTATCTAAACAGATTCAAGAGGTTCAAAACGGTAATCTAGATATCAATATATGGTGTTAGGAGAATCCAATGATTCAGGTACCACAGGGCGTTTATGATGGCATTTGTGCCGTTCGTGATTCTGGCGAAACGAATATGTTTTCGTATCAAGATGCGATTGAGATTGCATTGGTTATGGGATATGATGAGGCTGCGGCCTGGATGGAGGATAATAAAAGCTCTTACGTTAAGGGCATTTTCGAGGGATTTGAGGTGGGAAATGGCTGATCTTGATATTGTGGAAGGTATAAAATGGGAAAGGGATGAAATTGTACAAGAACTGAGAGGTTTGCGTGATAAATTCACGCGAATAATTAGGGATTTAAAAGATACTCGCGTTCCGATATCGAACGTCATATTGCATGATTATGGCATTCAGATAGGCGGAACAAACACGGGGGTAAGTGATGTGGCGATATTCCGCAACAAAGGTATTTTGGTTGAACTTGATTCGCGCTGGACACCCGGAAATTCCAATTATATTGGGTGTGCTAGCCCTAATGATACTGGATTTATTATCACGATATTCGATTCTTCCCGCAATGGATATGATCCGATATCTGTAAAAGATCCTCAAGAACAACTTCCGATTGTTCAAAAAGCGATAACGCTTATGGAATCAAAACTTCACAATATTCGGGTCATGATACAGAAACAAACCAAAAATGAGGTTGCTGAACGAGAAGCGAGAAAAACATCGGTAATCAATGCTTTTCTTGACGGGCATTCACCACTAGATTAGGAGACATGATGCATATTTTACGTATTAGGCATGGATTTGCCACAAATAGTTCCTCCACGCATTCTATCGTGATGATTCGTCCGGGAGAACATATTTACGAGGATATTTGTAATGCACCCCAATTCGACTGGGAATGCTTTACATTAACCGAGAAAAATATGAAGTTGCAATATTTGGCGCAACAACTGCGATGCATTGGTGCCTATGATACTGTAGCAAAGAAATTCATTCGGAGGCATGATGAGGATTTTTTAGAGCGGTTGCTGGGAATTACTGTAGATGATACGGGGACTATCGATCACCAGAGTGTGTTGTCTTTTCCTCGGAATTTCGACGATACTATTAATTTCGATTTTATAAAAGATTTTGCCAAATTCCTCTCCAGAGATGATGTGATGATTCTGGGTGGCAATGATAATGGAGGGGATCATGATCTAGAGCGACCATCTTGGGCATCTAAAGAAAATAACTTTGTTGAATACGAGAATCAACGTCATGACGCATGGTACGACATTCTGGATCAGCATTTGTATGCGATCAATTATAAGGATTATTGGCTCTTATTCAATCCGAATACCGGTAGTAAATATCGTGTATCGTTTGATCAAATCAAACCAGAAATACGTAAAAGTATTGCGCCTGAACTGGTTGATTTAAAAATTACCGATTATTGTGACAGAGGTTGTACATATTGTTATCAGGGATCAACCACATCTGGCAAGCACGCATCTTTTACAAATATTAAGAAAATTATCGACCGACTATCCGAATCGCATTGCCTTGAAATAGCTATCGGTGGAGGAGAACCCACATCACATCCGAAATTTTTAGATATTTTATCATATGCACAGAAAAAGAATATCTTTCCGTCATTTTCAACGCGAAATTATCAATGGATCAACAACAATGTTCCATCGAGAGAAATGTCCGTATATACTTCGGCCATAGGGTATTCAATAGAAAGTATCGCGGATCTAGAAAAGCTCAAAATAGACTCGTATTATCGCAAGAAGATTGTTCCCCATATCGTTTTAGGTACGGTGCAGGATTTGGACGGTTTGCTTAGATATTGTGCGCAAAATTCTTATACGCCATTGCTACTTGGATACAAAAATACCGGTAGAGGCTCTACTCCATCATTTCCATATACCGAAGAAACAGTACATAAAGCTATTGCTTTATCAGGCTTAGAATCCATTGGCTTAGATACATCCGCTGTCAAGCAAATACATGCAACTCAGTGGAGCGATATAGTAGAGCCTGCCCTGTATATGACAGACGGTGAGGGGGATTTCTCCTGCTATATGGATGCCGTTACCATGACGATGGCACGTTCATCTTATTGCGGAGAAAAGGCACCCCTGAGGGATAATTGGTTGCAGGTGTGGGAATCTTACCGATATGATAACTGGCAGGAAATCGATTTTTAAATTGGAGAAAATACTCATTCGGTAGAGTAGTCGGGAGAACGGTATGTGGTATCAAATAATATGGAATAAAGTAATTGGCGTCATGATGCCTTGGCTATCTTCTTGGATCAAAGCCAAAATAGATACAAGTCATCCTCTTGTATTTCAGGAATATTACGGGAAAAAAGTAAAGATTGGGAGTGTATTTAGTGATAAGGTGCGGAATGGAATTTTGCGGAACGCTAAATTAATTAACGCTTCAACATCTGTATATCAATTTACGATTGTCGAAAATGGGACAAAAACAACTATCACAGACTATGTTACATTTGTCCAAGAAATCGAATAAATAGGATACGCAATGAAAAAAGGTCTCGGATTTGATGATATATTGTTGGTGCCGCAATATTCAGATGTGGATTCTCGAACGGCACCACTGGTTCATACATTCCTGGGCGATCAAACATACCTGATACCAATTATCCCAGCGAACCTAGACTGTATCGCTACGTTAGAAATGCGCGACGTGCAAGAAGCGCAAGGTGGATTATTTATACATCATCGTTTTGCGAATCTAAACGATGTCAGACGTGGCGAATACTTTACCGTTGGAATGCGTGAGTTTAGAAATCTGGATAAATGGCTGGAACCGATTGTTATTGCGAATGATAAAGGTATAAATATCTGTATCGATATCGCCAATGCACATAATAGGATGGTTTTGTGTGCGGTGGAAACGATTAAGAAAAAATTCCCGCACACAAAAGTTATGGTGGGAAATATTGCCACATCTGCTGCCGCAAGGGATTTCTGCATGCTGGGTGTGGATTGTTTGAAAATTTCAATTGGTTCAGGAGTGATCTGTAGTACAAGATTTGCTTGCGGTGTGGGAGTGCCAGCCGTAACGTGTATTAAGGATTGTGTAAAAGTTTGTAGAGCCTTCAAGGTGGCAACAATCTATGATGGCGGTATTGATCGTTACGACAAGGCATGCAAAGCTTTGGCGTTGGGTTGCGATTTTATCATGATGGGCGGTGCGTTTGCAAAATGTAAGGAAGTGTCATTACCGGAAATCGATGGCAAGTCATATTATTGGGGACAATCATCCATTGAATGCCGGGAGAAATGGTATAACAATAACGCCAAACTAATACCTGAAGGAATTAAAATCGAAATCAACAATCCATATAGTGAAAACGCCACCGATATCATTGACGCATATATTGCGGCTATCAAATCGTCCATGACATATTTGGGAGCAAAAAATATAGAAGAATATCATAAGAAATGCCGGATTATCAAAACGAACAAATTAAAAGAATAACCAGATTTGTAGAGCGGGCTTGACATTCGCGCCTGTCCGTGTTATAATAACGATACTTGAGGTGCAGTTCAGCTTCGAGATATGGGCTACTGTCTTGAGCATGACGTTAAACTGCCCAGAGGTATTATATGAAACGTTATGTAATCGAATTTTGGGATTCTAATGCGTGGAATATTATGAGCGACAGCAAAAATCCCCATGGATGGGAATACAAGACTCAGGCTCTACAACGATGCGCGGAACTTAATCGCGAAACAGATCACAATACCCGTCAGGGAGCATTTAATGGACATCGATATCGTGTACGTAAACGCGAAATATAAGGAGATGAAATGATTAGTGAAATCGCTAAAACAGTTGGAGAAACTATTCAAGTGAGCAGCATGGAGGTATCAAAGCTCTTAGAGCAGGTGGCTTCGGCTCTAAAGATTCCTGTAGAGTTCGTGTGGGAGCAGGTATTAAGACAAAACTATTATTACGCCACCGCAGATTTGGTTTTTGCGGGAATTTTTCTCGTGATATTTCTTATATCGTTACCATTCTATATTAGAATGTTTTCTGCAAAATACGGTGGTTATACTTGGGAGGATTTGGCTATATTGGTGCCGATTTTTCATGCGATATTTTCCGTAATGTTTATTTCGGTTCTTGTGCCTTGCGGCATTCGTAGACTTGTTGTACCGGCGCTTTGCGCAATGCAGGATTTGATAAATATTGTAAGCGATCTTAAGGGGTGATATTTTGATGAAAGAGAATATCCATAATATTCACTTATGGTATGACGATAACAATGTCTGTTGGTTTGCTTGCGCATCTTATATCAATACCGAGCGCATGAGCGTGGGAATTACTCGTGATGGGCAAAGTCCCGCAGAAGCATTAATGATGTTGTTGGATGCGGCTGAAATATCCGGATATCTTCCCGCGAATGACAGTAATGTAACCAGACGTTATGAAATAAGGATTAAAGATGAAGTTTGACATCTTCATAAGCATTAAAACACAAACAGATGGCAGTGAGAAACAGGCTAAGGCTCTAGAGAATTATTTACTTGCGGCCATCAACCTTACAGTAGAACCTACAGATCAAGATACAATATCAAGCAAAATTCTTCAACGCACATGCGAATGCGGTGGCGAAATAAAATATCAAGCCACTGACGCAGGTGGATGTACATGTTATGAGGCATATTGTCTAAAATGTGGGCATGTATATAAAGAAGATATCGTGAGCGATTAAATTATGTTAGATTTAGATAAACTGGAGAAATATCCCGATATATATGCGGAATTGCTATCATATCGCGGCAAAGACTATTCGTGGACGATCCTCAATATATTGGATATCAGGAGGCGTCGCAAAGCGTGCCAGCAATGGCACGACGAAACAAAACAAACGTTGAAAAAGATGAGCGGCAAGAATTGCGATAAAATTAGGGCAAAAGTTATATCAGAACGATGCAAACGTCTAGATGTGATGTTGTCACTTTTAGCCAAACTAGAATACGATCTTGCATTAGAATTACCGAATCTTCCATACGTGTAACCACTTATCAATATTGTGAACACAAAGGAGCCGAAATGATTTACAAGCTTACAGACGAAAACATGTGTACGAACGTAGATGAAGCCACGTCCACGTATAGAAACACTCAATGGGTGTTGGGTGATCAAAAGACTTCTACATTTGGAGAAAAACCGTGTATATCTAACGGTTATCGCGCTTATGCTAGTCCGGAATTGGCGGTGTTAATGGTCGATAGTCGCGATAATTTGACTCGTTTGTTCGAAGCGGAGGGTTCCGGTGCATACCTCACAGGTTCGTTAGAGTCAAGGTATCAGAACATGACGTTACTTAAAGAGATTCCATTGCCTGAATTTACTCGCAATCAGCGCAGATGGTTCGCAATTAAATGTGCGCTAGCCGTGTGTGACGATCCCGTGTTTGTGTCGTGGGCGGAAAACTGGATTAACGGGATTGATCGAAGCAAAGAAACCGCCATGATTGCTTATGAGAAGCTTCGTATTGTTCGTCAGCCCTCCGAGATGCTTATTATCGATTCCGCTTTTACCGCCAATACTAATTTTGCCGCTTATCTCGTAAAAGAGAATCAGGGTATGGATTTCTCAGATTTAGCCAAGCAAGCGTTATCTTGGCAGGAATAAATATGGTCAATATCCCTCGATTGCGATACAAATATATGGCTGATGGAGTATATTATATCTATTTGCGCGATGAATATGTTGGTTCAGTCAGGGAAGTTGAATATTATTACGGACGCTTATATAACTTTGAATTTAGGCATCCCAATGATGGTGTGGGATTCGAGGAGTATAATTACGAATACGGGCAGAAAATGTTCAGAGAATTGCTTATTCAACGTCTGGCTAGGGATTCAGAAATAGCATTGGTGGAGATTGATTTCTGATGTACGTAATTACAAACGAAAACATGCACAACAATGGTTTGTGGGAAATCGGCATAAAACGTTCCGGTTTTGCTTATGCTAGCCCGGAGCTAGCGGTGCTTGTGCAACACGCATACGAGAAATTCGAACATTTTAGGATTTTTGAAGCATCTGGCAAGGGAAATAATCTTCTGCGCTTTGACGACGAATTTACACTTTTGCGAGAGACCTATGCGCCGGAATTCACGCCGAATCAGCGCATTTGGTTTGGCATTCAATGCGCATTAGCCGTGTGTGACGATCCTATGTTTGTGTCGTGGGCGAATGCCTGGATTGATGGAACTGATCGAAGCTCCAAGACTGCCCTAATTGTATCAAGGAAGCTTTGGGATGAAAATATTAATGTTCCTGCTGCTGATGCTGCTGTTTATGCTGCTCACATTGCTGTTGATGTTTCTGGTGATGCTCATGCTGCTCATGCTGTTGGCCGTGCGATTGCTTATTCTCGTGCCGCCTATTATGCAGCGCAAGCTAATCCGAGCATCAACCTTGCTGATATCGCCGTTGCTGCTCTACACTTTGACTTGAGAGAATTTCAGGAGATTGATTTCTGATGTTTAAACATATATTAGAGTTAGCATTGGCGTTAGCCTCTACAAAAGCGGTAGATGATGGTAATTGCCGTCATGCATGTGTCATTTTCGATAAAAAGGGGAATGTTATTTCTACCGGCTGGAATCTTAGCAAATACGAGAATAATAATGCGGGTCGATATCATGAGTATGCGCATTGGCATGCGGAAACTCTCGCGATATACCGCTTACCCAAAACAACCAAATCGCTATATTTGTTGTCGATACGCATAAATAAGCGTGGCGAATTGCGACAGGCTAAACCGTGTCCAGAATGCGCGGCTCTAATAATGAAACAAAATATCCTCGATATATATTATAGTGATTGTTTAGGACAGATTATCAAGCAGGTGATAAAATGAATTGGGATGGAACATGGATGCGTAAATGGACGCAGGAGTGGGAAGCGGGATGGGGTGCTTCGAATATAATTTTCTTTTTTGGACTATTCGGGTGGTTTTTCCTTGGGAATATGCTTAGTCAGAGATCTATGGTATCAATCTTATTGCATGGAGGAACAATCATGGAATATATTACAGTATTGGGTTGGGGAGCATATTTGTGCGTGGGAATATTTTTGCAAGGATATGTGCGCAAATTCATCAACAATGCCAGCTTTTTCGTAGTGTTGACATGGCCCATTATTATGATTTGTATATGTGCTAACTTATCTGGGATGTTGATCGAATCTATAAAACATAGTAGAGCCAAGCTCTCAGGGTACGAGAAACAGTTACTAGACAAGCAGGCGGAACTATCCGAGTGGAAACAGCAACTAGAATATATTAAAAACACAGAAGCTACCGTTAGACAGATCAGTGAAACGCAAACGCAATGCGCACTAATACAGGAGAAGATTGATGAAGCATTGAATTTGAGATCTTCAGAACATGCCGAAGCCCAACCTCATAAGCAAGGCTCTCTAGAAAGAGCTTGACAATCGCGCCGTTTCGTGGTATACTGATATTGTGCTGAGAAAACCTACGGAGTCGATGATGCAGGAAATTGTTAGCCTGTATGATGGCGAAGATAAAATTAGAAAGGATCTTCTACCGAAAGTCGAAGCGTTGGAGCAGAAAACTCGCGCTATAGCAAATATGTGGATAGATTTCGCTCTAAAAAATAATCTACATATGAGGGATATCCAGCAGTATTTTGCCGATTCAATGTCGTTGGAATTTGAATCCGCATATCTAAAACGTATTCAAGATCGAAGAAAAGATTGCGGCGTAGCAAAATGGAAAGAATGATTTATTAATGAGCCTGTAATTCAATGGTAGAATAGAAAACTTTTAATTTTCCTATAAAGGTTCGATTCCTTTCAGGCTCAAATATATTTATCATGGGCATGATAACAGGTTATGAAAAATAATATGGAGAACGTAATGAAATATTTGATTATTATTTTAGCGTTATTTGTATATGGTTGTGGTGCCGCAAACGATATCGTTCGCGCGGATAAGGGATTTCCTGCGCCATCTAAGTTGCAGTCTGAGATCGGAGACGAATTTAAGCCATATCAGACTGGTGGAGAATATGTGCGAAATGCTGATAAATATGGTCGCTTCTTCTACAACAACCTGGGTGAAACGAATGCTTTGCAGCAGAAATTTTCTCCGCTACCTGTACCAGATCCCTTGCCGGAAGGGAAATCCGCGATAGATTACTACGCTTACTGTGTGTATCGTTTATCAAACGAACCAAAAGATGGTGAACGTTTCATTATTCGGTGGTATAAGGGAGAGGGATTGGGATATTGGGTGGGTTTATCCAATTGTGCGAAAGATACTTGGGTCTGGACATACATCGACAGGCGCGGGAGCGATAGATATCTAGACATACTAGAGATTCCTCCCGAATACGTAGATGAGAACAATCATTTCTATATAGCATTGATGATCGTAGAGCCGCCGGTAGAGGGATTGATTTATGTGGGATTCACACCGGAGAAACAAGATGGAACTTAATTGTGAAGAGTTGGTCGATCTCGGTTCGAGATCGATTGTGGAAGCCGCCATTGATACTGCTAAAGATGACAAGCTAATTCATTGGGCGGAATATGGGCGGCAATTCAGTTCAGAATCAAGATGGAGCACAAAATGAAATGTCGTAAATGTGATGGACGCGGTTACTACTATAAAGAGGGAAGCATTCCCGAATGGGGACGCGGATTGATAACCCTATTTACATGCGGAACCGCATATTTCGGCGATGACAAAATCGCCTGCGATGAATGTACGGGTAGTGGTCAAGTGGAACAAACAACAGAATCCAATCCTTGGCTCTATGTCAGTATCGGATTAAATATCTTCTTTGTATCAGCGTTAATCATATTGCTAATATGGGTGTGTGTGAGATGAGTGGTCTATTTTTAACTGTAGCATATGGGGTCGTACCCGTTCCACCCTCACCCGAACCATATCAACCGCAAGCTATTCCTAATCCGTGGTTCGATAACTCGGATGCCGTTCGTGATGAACGTCGCCGAATTATATCGATTATAGAAAAATATATCAACGATCCAGATATATTGGCACAAATATTTAAGGATATCGCGAATGAGTAAAACTTCCAAACAGATCGGATTTACCACAGTCAAGACGATTCTTCACACATATGATAATGGTGTGCAGATTGTGGAAACACGCACCTCGAATGAAGATGAACAAACATCCACATATTTTGTGACGGACGGCAAAGAATACCTGGATCGCCAAAATCGATATCTTTTTATACCGCCACCCAACCAATTCTTGTTAGAAAAGGCGAAAAAGGGCAATCTGGATGATATTCGCACATTGGAGGCAGTTTCGGTACTGGCGTGCGAATTAATTAAACGCGATATCATAGACAGAAAATGCCTCTTCGATATACAGACGTTTAATGATGGATTTATTTATCCATGGGCATCCGAAATGCCCCTAAACACGCCTTTACATCTCTTGACAGCATCTCAACAATATCGGCGCAAAAGCTTGTTGAAATATTGGGCTGATATGCCCCAAAACGGTGTTATATCGGTAAATATCGTTGAGGAAATTACCCAATCGGATGATTACAGGGATACTATCTGGAATTTAGAGGTTTGTCTATCTGATGAGCTATTCGAGCAATTATTCAATGAAGTTGGCAGAGATATCGAGCAGCGACTCCGATATGATAAACGGGATTTTTTGGGATTGTTACAATGCGCAAAGGATGAGGATGATTAATCGTGTCTTTCCTGATACGATATCTTGGGTTGTTTTTAGATTATATTTCCGATCATCTTGCACCATTGTGCGTTTGTTGGGGCGAGGGGCAAGATCTCACCTGGGGAAATCTCGAAATATATGAGGAACACTGTCGCGAATGCGGAGGAAAGCTAAAGCGGCAATGGTATGATATGGGAGATCAACCATTGGAACGTCGATGTAGGGCATTTCATTGCACATCATTGTTGGTTTATGAATTATCCAGATTCGGTAGTTACGATATGGTATGTCTTAATTGCGGTTTGCCGCAAACTATAGATATCGACGAACAATATATTACCATACATAAGAGATGGTCGGGTTCTCCGGAAATTCCGTTGGATATCTGAGCCAAGCGCTTGACATTCGCGACAAATCGTGCTATACTTTTACCATGATGCGAGTGGAGCCAGACGGTTACGGCAACCGACTTATAATCGGCTTATTCCCTGATAAGGAAACGATCAGCAGGTTCGACTCCTGCCACTCGCATTTAATTTGAAAC
>Ga0172380_10002097_pt1 | contig 32273 bp, 34 predicted proteins | sample Leawe162metaG_FD_119747 | JGI IMG/M metagenome (GOLD analysis project Ga0172380, IMG submission 119747) | Leachate microbial communities from a municipal landfill in Southern Ontario, Canada - Leachate well 162 metaG | ecosystem: Engineered > Solid waste > Landfill > Unclassified | place... | reverse complement strand
TTTTTTCACGAGCATCAGATCCACCATGGGACGAATTCCACCCACTCTACATCAACCTAACCCCGTTTGACACCCCATTCCTCTCCCGTTCACGAGACTTCCTCTCCGCTCTCCGCACCGCTCGCCACGATGCGATGAATGAAGCCAAAAAATCCTCTCATCGGGTTAAGTTACCCGACGGGGATGAGTCAATTTCTCTCACGAAAGTAGGGACCAATGTACGACGACCACGCAAGCGATCACTCCCGGGAGGTATCCAATCCCTCCTCTCCACTCTCCCAGACGGAGACTTGCTCCGCCAAGCCTTCGAGTCCTCAGGAAAATCCTGAGTTGGAAGCTCTAATTCCGACGGAGCAGAACCTTCTGGCTCTTCAGCTTAAGATCACTAGAGTTCTCAACAATCTACATGCTACACATACACTCCGAGATCGGGATGTAGAATCCCTCGCTCAAGACATCCTTATCGAAGCTTGGCGTAAGCAATGGCCGGTGACAATCACCTTCATACGCCATAGGCTCATCAATGCCTACCACACCGGGAAGGTGTATACTAGAGTGCTCGGAGAACTACGCTACATCCGACCAACCATCACGAAACGCGGAACCGAGGACGAGACACCAGACTACCGAGAAAGACTTAGTGAGATTCTCAACACAGCGGATTTGTCCAACCAAGAGATGTCGATAATCTACCAACATTTCTTCAGTGGACTAGACTTTAAGTCCATTGCGGTGGAGAAGGCAATGAACATAGATAAAGTCTCGGCAATTTTCAACTCTGCGATTAGCAAGTTGCGATCAGCGGGTAGGATTATTGAACAAAATGAGGTGACTGAATGATTCCGATATTGTCGAATTGTAGTGTTTGGCGTGATACTTATCTTGACCTCGCGTTTGAAATCAAACACCACAGTCTAGAACAAAACAACGGCAAAGGTATTTGGAATTACTATGTGGTAATCCCAGATACTGCATTATCACCAGAGGATTTTGCTAAACTCTGGTTAGATCCAGAAGGTAGTTACACAGCAACTTACGAACTTACATACTATCTCACAGACAAACTTCCAATAGCCAAGTGTGCTTGGCATGGTGGAATCACATTTTACGAGAAGATAATTCATCCCGATACCAAGTTTCGTGCTGTGAAGATTGGCTGCGATTACAATCACCTATTCGACAGTGAGGATGGATTTCCTTACAACCTGGAGGTTGTCACCAGCAATGTGATTCGAACAATAGATCAAATTGCCTCAGAACTAAGGCTAAAGCGTAGGGATCCATGGAGTGGGGTGTGGGATTATCCAGAGAATATGGTCGATCATGCTGGATACCTCTACACAAAGTCTGGGCTGGTGGACATGCTCTCTAGAACTAGAATGGTGACTGAATGACCAACTTCAACCTCTACCACAAACGTACCCATCTTTCAATCTCCTCCCTCTGTGCATTTGCACGGTGTCCAAGGATGTTCTTTTACTCCTCTGGTTGTGGCCTATCCAACGGCGACCACCCCGCTCTCGCATTCGGCTCGGGTATCCATGCGGCGTTACCACACGCTTTCCATGGCGACCTATCCAAGGCGAGTCAGGCGTTTGTCAAGTGTTTTGGCGACACTCCCATGGATGAGAAGCGGAATCCTCTCTCCGCGACGGCCATCCTAGAGGATTACAAAACCTCACACGAGAATAGCCGGAGTATCTATGTTCTCCGACAACCACCATCCAACGCCATCCGACTCGATGATCAAGTCTCCGACTGGGAAGTGCCATTCGCTCTGGATATCGGTCTAGACGTACCTCTTGTCGGTAGGATCGACGCTCTCTGCACCCACCGAGATACCGGAGAACCTTGGTGTCTGGAGTGGAAGACGACGAGTGAACTAAGTACTCGATTCCTTGACGGCTTTACCATCAACCCTCAAGTCTACGGATATGCTCTCGCAGCGAGATCCTACGGTATCAACGTCCGAGGAACAATCGTCGAGGGAATACGAGTTGCCGCACCGTTGAAGAAGTCGAAGGTTCAGCATGTTGAAACCCTCGCCCAACCAATCTTTATCTCCCAACATCATCTCGACGACTTCCTCACCTGGGCAAGATGGATTGGATCGCAGATACTCGAATGTGAGAAACGAGAGGAATTCCCAAAAGACATTTCTGCGTGTGTGCCGTATCCTCAATTCGGCCAAGCCGGATATCAATGTAAGTATCAGAACCTTTGTCTGGTACAGGATTGGACCTCCATCGCCTCGATGTTCGAGGTTCGAGAACCACGGCCCTTTAAGATCAGTGAGGAGTAAGATGACCGAAGACGAACTACAACAGACCCTAACGTGTCTCGAAAACCAGACTAGACGACTAGTCTTCACTAGACTCTGTAGATCCGAGATACCAATGACACCCACCCTAATGGCAGCGTCTTTGGGTCTAAAAGTCGGTACGGTGTCCCACCATCTCGTCTGGTTGGAGGATATGGGATTATGTATCCGTCTAAAGTCGGGAACGAATAATCTCTATGGAGTTGATAGAGAGAAAATCAAGGCTTTAGTTAAATGGTTGAATACTCTCTAGGAGATTAGAATGGCATCATTATCAGATACTCCCATCACCCCACCGAAGATCATTCTCTACGGAGAAGGTGGAGTCGGTAAGACTTGTTTTGTAGCAACCTATGGCGAGGGACTCCAACTTATCGACTGTAATCGTGGCTTGCTCTCCGCGAAGACACTTAAGGACAAGTGGACGGCCGAGAGACATAAGATAGATGTAGTCTCCTGCTACGAGTCCGACCCAAAACGTGCGACGGCGTGGGGGATACTCAAGAAGACGGTTCTCCAAATCTACGAGGACTGTTTAAAGGGAATCTATCCTCACAAAGTCCTCGCCATCGACTCCCTCACCGACGTAGCGGAATATGCTCTTCGTGGGATATGTGGGAACTCGGGGTCTTTGGGTCAACCAGAGAAGGTTACTCAAGCCCAATGGGGTCTGGCGATTGCTGAGGTTTATAACCTCTTTGTTTATCTCCGTGCTCTACCAATACCAGTGGTGATCACCGCCCATACGATGATTGTTACCATCGGCACTGGGAAGGATGCGGTTACACGTCAAGTTCTCTCGATCTACGGAAAGAACCTTGCACCGAATTTGATCAATCTCTTCGACGAGGTGGATTATGTAAAAACCCGCATCGTCCAAGGTAAGCCAGAACCGTATCTCCAGACAATGAAGGATGCATTTGTACAAGCGAAGACGAGGTCTCAACTTGTTGATGGAACTAAACTTGACATCGGATTCCGGGAGTATATGAAACTCTTGGGATGGAAGTAACGTAAAGCTTTAACGTAATAGAAAGGAGGTGAAACTATGACAACTTTTGAAATCCACCAGTTGATTGATTTGATTGATGATTCAAATGAGATCATCGAGTATCTTGGTCAGGAACTCGTGATATCGATTATTGATGAACTCGGATGGTCTACCGACAAAGACGACGATGCTTAAACATCGAATCCCAACTATTCTCTTCTACCATTGTAAGAAAAGGAAAATCTGATGAAGCTTAATATCAACGCGACCGCGATTCCCGAGACGACTCCTCTCCTCGAACCGGGTGAATATACCCTCAACATCACGAAGATCGACCTCCGTGCGGCTGAGGGAAATTTCAAAGAAGCATATAACATCGAACTCACCGTAGCCGAGGGCGTAAGCGTCAATCGCAAGGTGTTCGATAGTTATCCCACCGAGTTCTTGGCTCAACCAGACCATCCTGTCACCGTGAAGTTCGGACACTTGCTCCGATCTTCTGGTATCACGATGTCTGCGGATGGGGTCGATACCGATGATCTCCTCGGTAAGTCGGTACGGGGGATCGTCCGCCACCGAGTCTACACCGATAAGTCTACGGGAGAGCAAAAGACTTCCGTGGATGTCAAGGATTACATCTACTCGAAGTAGGTAGATACCACTATCTCATCAAGGAAACTTGGTGGGATGGTTTTTACAAAAGGAGTGAGATTATGGATATATCTTTAGGTGATCCTGATGGGACAGCTAGTAGTCCAACTACACAAATCAACACAATTGCAAGGATAACCCTGCGAGACTATTTCGCGGGGAAAGCGATGCAAGCGATTCTAGGAAACCCAGAATATCGTTATACTAATGACGATGCCGTGGCTCGTGAAGCGTATAACGCAGCGGATGCGATGCTGAAAGCGAGGAGTCTTCCATGACCGACCAAGAACGATACTACGCCGAGAGAAACAACGAACTAGGGCAAGGTATGCTTAGCGATCGTCAGTGTAAAAGAATCGTAATGGAAAACGACCTAGACGCCAATGTCGAGCGTCTTCAAGTCGAGGAAGACTATTCTCTCCTCGAAGCCATCCGCTATACCGCGGAGCTACACTACGATTCCGCAAGTAGAGAAGAACAACTAAGTTACTGGATTTAACATCGAGGTACATGCATGTATGATTTTGCTGCCGAGTCGCGTCCGACGTTGTTGATGTCGAAGATCATCATCTCCAAGGATCGAGGTCGTAAGGAGTTCAAACAAGAGACGATGATGGAACTCAGGAGATCTATCATCGAGAATGGACTCTGTCACCCCATCGTGGTGACCGAGGAGTTTAAGGACGGTAAGGAAACTGGGAATTATATCCTTGTTGCAGGGGAGAGTCGGTATCGATGCTACCTTACAATTACCGAAGCCAATGGACAAATCCCCTTCACCCTCATGCGAAACCTCTCGCCTCTGACTCAAAAAATTATTGAGCTAGAGGAGAATATGGTTCGCAAAGCTCTGACTGGACTTGAACCGATCTTCATCTTGGAGCAAATAGACACCCTCCGTCGACAGGAACTAGGGGATAAGTCAGCTACTAAGCCAGACGGCTGGTCGATTAAAGACTCTGCGAATCTCGCGGGAGTATCCACCAGTACCGCATCTCAACAAATCAACTTCGCAAAGAAGCTCAGAGAACGTCCCGACATCCGGAAGAAAATCGAACATCTTCCCATCGGAGTAGCGATGAAGGTAGCGGCTCAAATCGAGGAAGGGGAGAAGGTAGAGCGTCTAGCAAAGACTGGAAAGCTGACTCTAAGCACCGAGATTCAACACTCAGATGCTCTCACCTATCTTCGCTCTCTGAAACCAGATAGTGTGGATCTCATCCTTACCGACCCACCATTTGGTCTGGAGGCGTTATCTGATCGAGAGGGTGAGACGTCGACAAATCCGAAGACTCAGAGTTTTATCTCCCAGCTCAAACCGGACGATAATCTCAACCCAGAGAAAGCGATGGCATTAATCAATGATTGTCTAATCGAGTTCCACCGAGTCTTAAAACCTGGTTCTCACTTTTATATCTTCTTCTCCGCGGATATCGCTACGACATTGATCAAAGCGATTAATGACTCTGGACTGGTGTACTCCCCTCCACGCTTAATCTGGAACAAAGACCGCAGCACCACGCCATTTCGTGGATACTCCTTTATGTCCTGCTATGAAGACATCTTCTTCGGCTACAAACCAAATGAGTCTGGAAAATGTCGTCGACTGGAAGAGGCACAAAAGTCTATCATCACGGTGTCTCCAGACCACACTACGCAGAAAACTCATATCTTCCAGAAACCGATTGAACTCTTGGCGAAGCTAATCAAGTTTTCTACCTTTCCAAATCAAATAGTCTGCGACCCCTTCGCGGGGAGTGGATCGACAATCGTCGCGGCTAGAGAAACCGGCCGCATTGGTATCGGGTGTGAACTAAACCGTGAGCACTGGTCAAAAGCACAGGCCAGGCTCGTACTTACCGAGTCAATGAAACTTAGTCTGGAGAAACCATGATGACACTAGAGTATGTGTTCTATGCTCTTCTTCTAACGATCGTTTGTGAACTAGTTTACTGCACCTACAAACTACTGCGATGAGTCTTGACTTCTTGAATAATCTCTGCCTCTCTGCGGATAAACTTAGCATCTGCTTGAAGGCGTATCACCAAGGCCTAGAGTCTCAAGAGATGTCGGTGAATCCGTATGAGAAAAACCACCAACTTCACTTATCGTGGGAGGAAGGGTATCGGGAAACTTGGAGACTATCTCCGTACCAAAAGTCTCCTGATCCTCTCGACGAGTACTTTAAGATGGGTGAATGGAGAGGGGAGAATACCCCCGACGAATTTGATAACCCATACGATCGACCAATCGACTACGCACACAACCAGTATCGTGCTGGTTGGTATCACGGAAGGTTTAAGAGAGTTTAAGGTCTAAACTCTCAGGAAGGTAGTATCATGGATCAATCTAATCACCCTAAACCACGCGGATTTGCCCTCATGCACAGAGATCTCCTACGGAAGATCTCCCAACAAGGTGGGTACGCTGCACATGACAAAGGCGTAGCACACGAGTTTACCGTCGACGAAGCACGTGCCGCTGGAAGACTTGGTGGTATAAAGGTCTCTTCCGATCGTGCCAGAATGGCAGCCATCGGACGACTTGGTGGTTTACGTACTGCAGAGAATAAGCGTATTATAGCGGCAGAAGGAGCTTAGCCAATGAACAAAGCACAATATGATGCTCTACGAACCGTGACAAATCGTAGATTATATGCATCAGAAAATATTCACTATTGTCCATTCTGTGGATCTAACCAGATTCAACTTGTTGATTGGACGCAACCTGAGGTCGCGAGCTACAGATGTAGGATGAACCTGGGACATTGTTTCATGGCCTCAATCCCACCGGACAATAAACTCACGGAGGAATCTAAATGACCATCCCAGGTTCTGGACCACTAAACCCTCGTATCTGTATCATCGGAGAATCCCCAGGTCGCGAAGACGAGCTCGAACGTCGTCCATTCTCCGGTTCTTCCGGCAAACTTCTACGATCTACCCTAGCTCAACTAGGAGTATCTTGGAGCGAGTGCTATGTCACCAACGTCGTTAAATATCGAATCCCTGATTTCTCCACCCTCTACGAAGACGGGCCGAAGCGTACCACGCCATCACAAATGCTCGGTAAGTCTATTGCTGAACTTCACGATGAACTCCGCAGAGTACGACCGACTGTCATCATTCCTCTCGGATCAGAAGCTCTTCGAGCTGTTACTGGTAAAACTTCCATCGACAAATGGCGAGGAAGTATTCTTCAAAGTCCGTTCGGAAAGGTCGTCCCGACCTATCACCCAACACGTATCATGTTTGAGTACACTAAATACTCTGTCTTCGAACATGATCTCCAAAGAGCCATTGAGGAATCCGCCTTCCCAGAGATCCGACCTCTCGGAAACGTCTTCGACATCAGCCCCTCCTTCTCCCTCGTCATCAACTTCCTCGACAGTCTCCTCTCCTCCCCACGACCAATCTCCTTCGACATCGAGACTTCATCCAATCATATCCGATGTCTTGGAATCGCTGATTCGTCGACCCACGCAGTCTGTATCCCCTTTACCTCAAACAACCGACCGTCTGCAACGCCATCCAGAATCTCGGTTGGAAGACTCTGTGGAGGAGAGTTAAACTCGTACTGGACGGAACTGGAGGAGTATGAGATCCTGAAGAAGTTGGATCTAGTCTTTCGGGATACGAGAATACATAAGAGAGCTCAGAATGGACAGTTCGATTGTCAAATCCTAGCCAAAGAGTTTGGGTTTGTAGTACAAGGTGTCGAGATGGACACAATGCTTGGTGCATATACCATGTACTGTGAACTCCCAAAGGGACTGGACTTCCTGGCATCCCTCTACACCAAGATTCCATACTGGTCTGACTACGACGCATCGTCAGACCATGAACTCTGGACTTACAACTGCTGGGACTGTGTGTCTACGTACCAGATTTCTGACATCTTACTGAAAGACTTAGCGGAACGCAACCTTGGGAATGACTTCAACTCCCTCACCTTCTACCAGAACCACGTCCAACCGAGCCAAGAAGTGATGACAATCATCGGTCAGAGGGGTGTAAAGTTCGACACCAAGAGACGTGACGAGCTGAAGATCCGTCTACAGGGAGAATTCTATATACTCGAGACCAAGTGGAAAGGTCTAGTGGGAGATGTCAACCCATTCTCCCCAAAGCAACTTGCAACACTACTCTATGAGAAACTCGCTCTCCCATCGCAACGTAATCGAAAAACTGGGAATGTGACGGTGGATGACGAGGCACTGGAGAAGCTCGCCGGGAAGTACACCAAGCACTCGGAGATATTCTCCACCCTCCTCGATCTTCGGCAGAGGAGAAAACTAATCTCCACCTACCTTGAGATTCCACTTGGATCCGACGGTCGTATCCGCACCTCATTCAATGCAGTGGGTACGGTAACAGGACGGTGCAACTCTAGTCGAACCATCTGGGGCGAGGGATCAAATCTACAAAACATCCCCAATCGCACCGAGACTGGGAGGTTAATTCGTCAGATGTTTGTGGCTGACGACGACAACCACGTACTAATCAAAGCTGATCTCAGCCAGGCGGAGTTTCGTCTCGTCGTCTGGTTTGCGAAGATACAATGGCTTATCGACAAGTATTATCGAGGAGAATCCTACGACATCCATCGATGGCTTGCGTCAAAGATCTACTCCAAACCAGAATCCGAAATCTCCAAAGCCGAGAGGTCAATCGCGAAGAACGGAGTCTACGGTGGTAACTATAGGATGCAGGCAAAGACCGCAGCCGCAACCTACCACATGTCAATTCCAGAGGCCACCAAGGTTCTCGATACGCATCGACTGGAACTACCGGAAATTCCCGCTTGGTGGTCAGAAGTGGAACGAGTGGTGAATACAACCAGACAACTAACCAACCCACTCGGACGAGTCAGGATGGTGATGGATAGACTCGACGACTCTACCTACCGAAACTGTTACTCGCATTGCTGTCAATCGACCGTGGCGGACATCATCCACCGAGCGGCAATACTCTCGGAGTTGATACTCGTCGACTGTAAACCAGTGCTACAGATCCACGATGAACTTGTGTTCTTGTGTAAGAAATCCGCGTTGTCTGAGAGCTTGGTTAAGATCAAAAACATCATGGAGTATCCTCTCTCAATCCCAGGTGTCAAGGAACCTCTAATCATCCCGGCGGAGATTAGTTACGGACCAAACTGGAGTGAGACCAAAATCTGGGTTCCATAAACGACAAGAAAGATTAGTTCAATGCCATCATCCTCAGCTAAAAACTTTCTAACAGAGTATCGTACACTCTGCAGAAATACCGAGATCTCTCCAACCTTCCAAGTCTGGAGTGCATTGGCAACGATCTCCTGCGTACTTGAGCGAAGAGTCTATATGAGGATGGGAGTATTCGACATCTACCCAAACGAGTACATCGTCCTTGTGGCTGGTAGTGGACGTATGCGAAAGGCAACACCTATTGGGTTGAGCAGGAGTCTCCTCGAAGACCTTGAACCACTGCCAAATCTCATCGCACAGAAGTGCACCACTGAAGCTCTCTTCGATGCACTGAAACTCACGGTGGATGGAAAAGTAAATGTAAGCGGTTGTCCGGGACGTGGATTTCTCGTAACAGACGAACTCTCAAACTTCCTCAACCGTGGAACAACCGAGGCGGGTATTGCAACAATCTTAACCGAACTCTATGATTGTCGCAAAGTTGTGACTTACCAAACTAAGGGTCGTGGAAAGGAGATACTACGTGATACTCAACTAGGTATTCTCTCTGCAACTACACCAGAAGAGTTACATAAAGCCGTACCGGCAGAAGTCATCGGTGCTGGATTGGCATCGAGGATGCTTCTAGTCTATGAAGATATCCCACCAAAGCCAGTCGTAATCCCAACGCTCGACCTAGATGCGAGAGCCTATTGTGTGAATGCCCTTAAAAGATTCCAAGTTCTCAGTGGTGAGATCATTCTCGACTCGGCAACCAAAGAATGGTGTGATGAATGCTACATAAAACGCTGTTATGAAAACACCATGTTTGACGACCCACTCCTCTCTGGTTACGCCAGTCGACGTTTTACACATATCATCAAGGTCGGAATCCTCATGGCAGTGGGACTTACGGAAGAACTTCATCTGACCCCAGAACTCCTCACCAAAGCCGAAGTCCTAGTAAGCTGGAACGAGAAAGCTCTCCCAAAGTTAATCAAGGTTATCACGATGAGTGAAAAAGGTGGGATGATCAACTTCGTCTTCAACATCGTCCGTAAACATAGAAAACTCGACAGAAAGGATTTAATACGACTAACCTCTCATCGAATTGATCACAAGGAAGTTACCGACATTATCGACACTCTGATCAAATCCGGTCAAGTTCGAACGACGGTAACAGGTGCAAGTATTTACTACGAGGTGGTTTGAAATGAAAGTCAGAGATTTAATCGAGAAACTGTCAAAATGTGATGAGGATGCAATGATTGTCGTACACACAAGAGACTACTGTGGAGATGTTAAAGAGGTACATGATGTAGATCAACGGCATGCGACAATAACTAGGAGTAGGGTTGAACTCCACATTAGCTCGGTATCAAAACTAGTCGTACTTCTCTACTAGAGATACCCATGTGCCCTAAGATTCCCTACAATCCTACGCGAATGATACTCCCCATCCGTCCTGAATTGGGGACTCCCTACCTTGACATTCCTACATGTCGACACCGCTCGATTATTCGCTTCAACCGGAGTACGTCCCCAACACGACGCGATACCAAGGATTGTAGAATCTGTTACCGCACATCCCTCAACAACCTGGAGTTTATGGAAAAAATGACGCTCAACGTTCTCAAAAATCCCGCTAACCTCAACCCTCTCCCCAAGGAGTTCGTATGGAAAAGGTGACCTACTTAGAAGGATACTGGATGTCCATGATTGTAGAAGTGTGGATTGAAGCGAAGAGACTCCCCAGTCCATCACAGACCCTCTCACACCTTCTAACACGTTGTATATCGAAGTTCCAGGAAGTGTCAACGAGAGTGCCGTCGGTCGTCCAGAGATCGAATCTAACCACATTGTCACAAAGCCTTGGTGCTTTTGAGCAACTAGTAGCTCGTTCACCAGAGCAGAATGCAGAGAATCTCGAAAAGGCTCTGCACTCAGAACTACACCTACTGTCCCTGACGGTACGTGATCTGGACCTAAGTTCCCAGACATCAGTGTTGAGAGTGGAATACCGAGGAAAACTTGGGAGTTCCAACGACCGTCCTGGAACCAGCCACTGATGAAACAGTCTGGAGGTGCATTGGTCGGGTCAAGATCGAGCACCTCTAGGCTGGATTTTTTCCAGGTCTCGATTGGTTGGTCTAGATGAAGGAGATGGGCAAGGTTCTCTGGTAGAAAGTCAAGCACCTTACGATCTAAATCGGTGATTAAGTTCATTGTTGTCCTTTAAGGCGTTCCTGACGCATAGACTCTCGCTCTTCACGAGTATTCTGGGTCTTGACTTTAGCGTCATACTTCAAGTCTTTGAGTCTTTCCTCAGTCATCGGATCAAGTTCGTTCATCCATTTACGTTGAGCCTCACCACCCTCGAACTTTCCAACTGTTTCCACCTCTTGATACTGACTTGCCCAAGCATCGAGGAGAGTGTCATACTCCTCTAAAAGCTCATATTGCTCATCAGTTATAAACTTCTTGAGATCAACCCGTTGCTCTTCATTTAGATCTGCAAGTAATCTTCTCCCACGAAGACTACTCGCGAGAGCAGCATAATCACCCGGTTTGACCTTTAGTTCATCGAGATAAAGTTTCGTCGGATCACCATTCGACTTCAGAATCTTCGATGCTCGGAGAGAGGTTTCTCGGAGAGAGTCCTTATCCCCACCTTCCATTTTAACCCTCGCTACACCATTTCTTCTCCCCCATCTGTAGAATGCACGTTGTGCAGTATCGAGTTCCGGATTCGGTGCCCCAAGTCCATCCATTGCCACGAAAGTGTTGATGAGCCGAAATGCTGGATTATTATTGGAAAGGAACTTCAGCCCACGATCCCAACCACTTAAATTACTATACTGACCCTTTCCGGTCATGAAATCCGCGAAATCAAATCCGATGGATATCGGCCTAGAAAACTGAGGGACTTGATCTTTCAGGCTCTCAGATCCCGCCCAGTCCGTACCAAGTTTGTAGAGTAGAGTAATTGGACCCCCAATCCCATACGCGAGTGACTCCACAGCAAAAGTCGCTGGTGAGTACACGAACTCCTTCCCCTTCTGGTAGATAGCTTGTTTATCAAATCCAGAGTACAACCAAGCGTAAAGCAGAGATACCGCCGATCCTTGTACTCCTGTATAAAACATATTCTTAGCAAACAAGTGAGCGGCAGCAAGTCTCTCTTTCTGGGTTCCCCTGGCAGCCGCATCCACCGCAGTTTCGATCGTCCTTGATATTACATTCATCTGTTTTGCAGGATAGGACGAAAACCACACCAAAGACTTCCAAAGTCTCTGAGCCAGAAGTTCCGAAGTTTCCCCAGTCCCTCGTCGACCAGAGGTAAAGAAACTCTCCCCCTTACGAAGAGCCATGCCATACTCCACATCAGTTCCCTTTCCTCTCGCCATTCGTCTCGCGGTCTCAAGATCAAATCCGAGGAGCCGTAGTACCTGGGTAGACACTGCACGAGAATATTCTGGTAAATATGCTTTTGCGTGACCGACTTTCATCTCCTGTACAGCGACATCCATCATTGATCCAGCGAGCCAGCCTTGAGCGTGGTTCATTAACCAGTTTCCTGTACTCTGCAAACTACCACTTAGTTTGGCAAGGGAGGATACGGGAGAAGATGAATCAAAAGAGAAGTCTAGAAATAATCGTGCAATTGTACCTGCATTAAGCATCTCTCGCACTTTACCTTTATCTAACAACTGCATCGCGGCCTTGAGTTGCTTACCAGCACCACCAATCACCGCCGCAGTACCAGTAACAAACTCTGGCAACTGACCAATTGCTGACACAGATAAACCAGATCCACGTAATGGTGAACCAAGATATCGCTCTGCAAAGTAGATACTATCGGATAAAACTTGATGCAGATTATCAGGTTCAAACCCATGCACAGATTCCAGGTAACTATTGAATGCTCTCTGAGCTTCCGGAGATTCCATCCCAAGTCTACTACGCAACTCACCAACCCGATCCCCAAACTTCTCTCGCATCGCCACCCTAGCAGCAGTACGTTCAGCACCAATCCGGAAGTAGTCACCAGGTTCGTGGTGATAGAGGTCTATCCAAATCTTCTTTCCACCAAGTAGTGTTCCCCACCTGAGTTGGGATGGATGTACCTGAAAAAATCGATGAAACTCTTGGTTTAGTGGGTTAGAGATCGCGTCATAGTTCCCTTTAGACCACGCCTCAGAAAGCTCCAAAAATTTCTTTTCAACAGTTTGTCGAGTAAGACCTATCATCTTACCTTTGTTTGCATCATAGAAACTATCCACCATCCTCTTCCAGAGAGTCGTATGTGGCCTACGAATAATCTCCACAGCTTGGTGTGTCATATAAGACAACACCTTCCCCTGTGCCACACTCTCTGGGGAGATTAATTGAAACATCGAATACAAAGCTTTATTCGCTGTTTTCAAAACATCGAGTGCAGGTTGTAAACCCGATGGAACTGCTCCACCAAATTCCACCGCATCTACGAAATTCCTGATCGCGTAGTCTCCATAATCCTTAGACTTTGCAAAGTATCTCTGCCCTTGTTTCCACGCCTTAGAAGTAAGTTTCTTCGCGGGATCAATCTGATCCGAGAACTTCGCGGTAATCTCCTTCATTCGATCATCTGTAGATCGGACGAGATTAGTCACCTCACGACTCAAAGTCTTCCCAACTCCGAGTCGTAAGATTCGATTAGCACGTTCCTCAAAGAATCCAGATAGAGGAAGTTTCTTGACAAAAACCTCTGGCTTGGTTACTTTCTCATGTCCTTCTGCTGTAACCAAATCCCACACCTTCCGTAGGGTTGGACGGATTTTTGCTGAGAACGTACTCACCATCGTCTTTGCAAACTTCGGAAAGTCACTGAGTGCAGGACCAAGATTCGTCTTTGCCCAGTGCCCTAAGGCTCCGATCCTCGCACCTGTCCACTTCGCCCCACGAGATACCATGTCGATGATATCCCCCGTGGCGATATAACCGCGGTATCGAGACGTACCTTCTCCACCTTCTTTTGGTGGGGTAAGATTCTCGAGATACCAGAGTGTGTCCCCGGCGGATATATCATGCTTCTCCATCACCTCAATTGCACTCCGAGTGAGTTTAGACCGCTCTTGAAGTGTCGTCTTTCGAACATCTTGAGATAAATCCTCCCGGCCAAGATTTGTATCTATCTCTCGGAGTTTGGTACCAAGTTGGCTGAGGTAGAGTTTCTGGTCATCTGGGATGGTGGAGAAACCTTCTGGAGTAAGATCAACTGTGGTCTCAACCGTCTTACCATTTTCCAGTGTGAGATCAATATCTTCGAGAGACTTAACCTCTTCAGGCTTTAACTCACCTTCAGTCTTCTCTGATACCACACCATCACTCACTAGAACCTGTTCAGATGCTACGACACCTTCTTCCGGAGCTTTTAGACTTTGAACTCTCCCTGAGCCTTCAGGAGGTAGTACCGGTGCAAAATCTCCCTGATCCACCACACTCGGACCCATGGAAGCAATTTCACCCGGACGGACGGGAGACACCTTCTCAGGTTCGAGGAGTGTCTGACCCTCTGGAAGATTCTCCGACTTCTCTGGAACCCTACTACTGAGAGCAAGTTCCTGCTCACCAGTTAATACCTGGGGTTTCACACCAGGTGGTAAGATTTCCTTAACCTTCTCTGGAAGAGGTTGGTTCTGAGCCTTAGACGACACCCCAAGTAATTCCTCTTGTGGAATCTCCAGAGTCCGAGGTGTACCCGGTGGAAGTCGTCTATCACCCGATGGTAGAATATCCTCCACCTTCCCAAGACCCATCGCCTCTGCCACCGGTTTTCCGAGGAGTTCCATAATCTCCACATCCTCAGCTCCAGCGGCTTTCATCTCAGAAGTGAACTTATCGAGTAACGCCTGATGTTCCACAACCAACTTATTCACCACCTCGACTCTCTTCGCTCGACGAACATCAGCCACCTTACGGCCAGGGTAATCCTTCTCCGCCTGTCTAATCGCCTCACCCTTATCAACCTCGAGAACCTGACCCTTAAATTTTACGAACTCCGCTTTCTCATCCAGAGTAAGTCGTTCCCAGGTGTCCTCCAGTTTCTTCAACTCCGGAAATTGCTTAATACTCTCTAGTCCACCCGACGCAATTGCATTCGACGCCATCAACACAAACCCAATTGCCCAGGTATCCTTACTCGCTGCGAGATTCTTAATCGCCTCCCACGCACCAGTATCTTGTAACCCAAACCACTTCTTCACTTGTGCATCAGCCGCACCCTGGGTGATGTTAAGTCCAACTCCACCACCACCAGCCAAGAGCATCCGTCCGAGTACCTGCTTCTTGATTGGAGAAACCAGTTTCCCAAGTTCATCGAATGTCGGTGTCAACCCAGCCAAGAGTGCGTTCGCAACCGCATTTGTCACCCCAACCACTGCCATTTGTTCCGGCGTCCATGGTTGACCGAGAATCCTACCCTGCTCCGCCTCGCCTCGTGTCCCACCAATACCCTGAGCAGCTAGATTAGCCCCTGCTGGAGAGACAACTCGCCCTAGATACCCCTTACCAGCACCGGCTTTAAGTCCGCCAGTACCCATAAAGGACAAAACCTCACCACCGATTCTTCCACCAGCTTGCGTCCATCCATGCTCTGGATTACTCGGTATCTGCTCCACGAGGGATTGGATACCGGTCATCGACTCAGGTGCTATGACCTTTCCGAGTCTTGTAATTCCACCGACAGACCCCTTCATCAGAGACGTCAGGAAAGTCAACGCTTTACCTTGATTATAGTCCACCCCAAACGGGTCGTTACGAAGCGTAATCGGTGCGAGCTTATTTAGGGTCTCTTGGTAGTGCTTCTGCTTCTGCTCACCCTCCGCCTTATCCCACCCTTCTTGACCACCAGGGAAACTTTCCGGTGCAAGCTTTTGAGCGAGAAGAGCATACTGTTCTCCGAAAACATTCCCCTGAGTCATCCCAGGTGCACCACCAATTTCTCTTTCAAACCGAGTGTTGAGGTCCGAGAGTGCAGCGTCGAACTCGGTGGTCTTACTCCTTGCAACATCCTGCTGCATCTCTTCCATTGTCATCTCGCCAGTCTCTGCCCTCTTCTTCGTCGCAGCGATATCGGCGAGCATTTCGTCCATCGTCATAGACATAATCACCTCACTACTTTCTGGGATTCGGAGACCGGCATCCACTTTTCACCGTTCCAAGATCGAAGTATTCCATCCGATGGTGTCCATCGATCATTGACTTCCGGTGGTTTCTCAGGATTCCACGGCTTTGAGGTAGTTTCGGCGACAGTCACATCGGCTTTCTCACTGGCATCTTCGACTGTATGAACCAGTTCGATGTAACTCTCCCACTACGCCATCGCTCTCTTAGCATCAGAAGGGTTAGAACTTGCTAAACCCTTCTGTACAAGTGCAAGTCTATCTGCCTTCCTTGGATCAATCCTACGTAATCGAGCTTCGAAAGTCTGTTGAGATCTTCCTGCGATTGTATCAATCACTGCAAGTGTTTCATCATCAATAATATTAGATTTACGCAACGAGACAGCAACAGCAAGTGCTACATCTCTAGGTAGTTCAGCGAACTCTCTGAGTTGCTTTTCTTTTTTAACCGCGTAGTCAAGACTTTCTTGACCTACGACATCCTGGTTAAGCTTACGTGCAACATCGGCTTTCGTCTGTTCTAGAGCAAACTTCTTAGGTATGAAATCAGTCTCCACTTTAGTTTGTTCTCTGAGCAATTCTGCGGTCAATAAATCACTCCTTCCACGCTCAAGATGCATCGCAAATTCCGATGGCGATTGATCCATGAGCATCTGATTCTTTTGTAATTCCCCCTGTAGAATCTCCCTTCTTAGTGGGACTAGACTCATCTCCGCAGCTTGCTTCTGCTGATCAACCGCGAGTCTCGCCTGCTCCAATTGATTCTGCAACTCCATCTGACGACTCTGCATGGTGAGTTGCTGCTGTTGGAGATCGCCTTGTCGTTGACGCTCTCTATCTTGGGACGCAAGTTGCTGTTCCTGAAGGGCTTGACCAGCCGCGTCGTAGAATGGTAGAATCTGTGCTGGCATTTAGGACTCCTTTGAGATCAAGTCTTCGATTTGCTTGCCCACGTCCACGGTGTAGACGTTCGCGATTACGGATAACCCACATTGACCCATGACTTCAGTGTCATTCACACCAGATTCCCCTCGGATCTGCGATACCCCATTCTGCTCCGCCCAGAGAATCAATCGCATAAGTATAAGTCTCTTCGTCTTCAACTCCATCTTCTGATCAAACCAGGTTTGGTAGAGTCGAACGACATCGGACTTAATCATATACGCGAGGACGTAACCGTAGACGTTATCCTCATCTAGATACACTGTAAAGTAAACAGAGTCTGGAGAGGTCAGTAGTCTCTGTTTCAGAGCCTCAAGCTGATCCTCTGGTGAATCAAACATCCAATCCGACTGGAGAATTCCTTTAATTGAATCCAACCCAAGTGGACTGCGAACACGAATGAGTTTGGCATCGCTGAGCATAAGTAGATCTCCTTAGATGTAACCTGGAGTAGAAGTTGTAGACTTAGTAGAAAACGGCGAGAAAACGTCACGAGCGATACTTCCACCTGGAAGTGATAGAGTTCTAGATGGAGAGAATTGGTAAGGTGTCGAGAGTGTCCGATCAGTTGGTTGGATTGGTAAACCACTACCAACATTCTGGACTGGAGTTGACGTAGATACGGGTGTTGGGCTCGATGTTCCGCCAGCAGCCATAGTTCCAGCAAAAGGTTTATTCAAAAAATCGCTCACACCAGTTGGTCCAGCAACATTCGGTGTTGCTGTTGAGTATGGTTGAAGAGCAACTTGAGATTGTCCGCTCAACTGTGCGAGAAGTTGTCCCCAATCTAGAGGAAGACGGGACTCGAACTGCTGACCTTGTTGAGCTAACTGCTCCCTCGCGAGCTGAGTCTGTGTTCCCAGTTGAGCACGTTGTTGGAGATTGGACAAATTCGCCTCTCCCAAAGCCTTAGCCATGAGAGACTGGATATTCCCAAGTTGCTGGGCTTCTGCCAATCCTCTCCTAGACGACGACAACGCACCAGCACTTGCGAAAGTATCGCGAAGTCGGGGGAGGATAGATTTATCATACTCCCGGAGTAAGGGAGTCGCCACTGCCGATTTCACATACTTCGCAGTTGCGGTTGGGTCTAGGATAGTCTCTGCAAATGGGGTTTGATCTGTTGAACCACCACCAACTGGAGTCGTTCCACCAGTTTCAGTCCTAGTATCAATAAACTGTCCAGGTCCACGACTATCAACAGCTATTCCGGTGAATGGGGTTGTTCCACCTCCACCCCCGATCCCCGATATCCCACCCTTCAAAATCGCGTCTATGGCCTGTTTTTGCTCAGGTGTCACCGTGGAAATAGCCTTGATACCACCACCCGGAAAGTTAACTGTAGAGTTCGGTTTGATAGAACTTGTGCCTTGACTATACGCCATAGCAGTCTCCTTTACTCAGTTACTCAAATCCTTCTCATCAAAACAGTCTTTTCCCCTCTGACATGCGAGTGAATGAAGAATTTTCTTAATCACCCGCAAGTCTCGGAGGATGTTCGTTAATCCCACGCCTACCCCAAAAGCGAACACCGTAGCGGCGACCATAACCCCAAGGGCTATAGGGGAGTCGTTGGAGATTGTCGTAGTCTGTGATAACACAGTTCCGATGACTACTCCGCTACCAGTAACACTGCTAAGTACAAAACTCCAGGTCATAAGCAAATCCTCACATAGTTAAAGAAGTCGGAAGTTCGGTTAAGACTAGAGATGCGTGGTTTATCACTGCATCATCATCTGTAGTATGATTGTGGATACAGAGAGAAACTTCATCATTAAATACTAGGTCGAGAATCAGAGTTGCTGAAAGTGTCATCGGACGACCAGTACCACCAAGTGGAGTCTCGGCATGTGCTCCACCTCGCGACACACGAATACCATTCACCATCACCCCAGCTTCGAAGGTAAGGTTAACACCAGCAACGGCTTCTAGTGAAATGCTCCAAACCGCGTTATACTTCCCTGGACGGAGGATTTTCAAGTAATGCTCACCGTCGAAGGTCACACCTCGGAGAATCCCAGCCGTCATATTCCCAGTAATCTCCGTATCCACCTCTGCTGCGGTGATCGTCACCGTGAAGTCATTATTCTCATTATGCATCTCACCATAATGTGGATACAACGCTGTGAGCGACTCTTGAATCGCATACAGTGCGGTGTCCACGACGGTTAGAGCTTCATCGATCTGAGACGTGGAGTAGGCATCAACCTGAAGAGCAGTAACTTGGTGTGGATTGTCATGATCATTAACATGCGACACAAAACTAGTATTAGGAGTAGCACCAATTTGACCCACTGTAGTTTTATGTGGATTATTAGTGTTGGCAATATGTCCATCAACTACTAGTTTCGTCTCAAGAGTCTTCATCAGTCCGTTGAGATAATCAATAATCTCCAACACCTGATGCTGGAGTTCTTGAATCTCAAAATCTTTTGACCCAGCAAGAATCCTTGGAATTAAATTTCTCTTTTGTACGATACTTGTCTTAGAACTTACCGAGGATGGGATGATAATCGAATCAATGAAGCTTGTGGTATGGATAAGTGTAGCCCCTGACGACTTATAACTATACCCACCAAGTAGCACACTACTATTTATCGTTTGTGGAACTGCAACAGTATCAATCAATTGTAGATTGTGTATGTAATCACAATCCATTAAACCCCAGTACAACGTTGCTTGATCATCTTTGACATCAACAACAATAGTGAGTGCTGCATACTTCAGAAATCGACTACTAGCAAATCCGTTGTAGATGCTAATAAACTTAGTATCTGTGTCAATAGTCCAAGACTTCAGCAACACATCATTAACAGTTGCAGTGAAGACCAGACGAGTTTCTGTGTTATCTCCATCATAGTCTATAACACCAACACCAAAGACAAGTGCATCTACAAGTGAGGGACTCTCTCCAAGAACACCACTCGCCCTGACAATCAGATAAGCCTTTGGGTTTGTTACTACATCAGACGTCAGAAATCTAAACCTTAACCCAACTCTTCCATTTCCACCACTTAGTGTATGTGTACTAGATTGCAGTAGTGTCGCTCTCGAAACATCTGCAACCTGACACATTGCCTCACTACAGATATTGGTGAATGTAGAAATCTCTAGACCATTAGACGTAGTATCTAATGGTTTTGTGACGGCGAGTGCAATGGCCTCTTGTGGTGTTAGTTCTGCTACATCAGTTGTAACAGACTTCCAGAGACCGCTGGTAATATCAGATATCGCTAGTGGCGACTCTAGGTATGCTCCCCATTTTGTCCAATCGGTGAGTAGAAACTTATTCGTATTCACAACACCTGGAATAATCGTAATATCCCGAATCGCACCATGGATACTAAAGTCTGTCCCAGGTGACCCTGCATAAGCATGTGAGTAGATGACAACTTGGCTCCGTACACCAATTGCCGCCATCATGTAACTGGTATTTACTTTCCAAAAGATCTTCTGTGTCGTACCATCTACTCCCCATGTTATAACGTTTCCAGTCTTAGAGACAGTAATGGTATGTATGCCAAGCAACGAAGCAGTTGGAATGCTATTAGCACCCCTGGCCCAGTCAAAGTTACGTCCTAGGTCAGGTTCTTCTGTCCATGGATCAATATTAAATCCATAGTTAGCTTGGAACCGGATGTCAAAACCTTGACCCCAAAATATCCCTGGCTGATGTCCCCAACCTATTCCAACAACCCAATTGGTTGTGTTTCCTGATGGACCAGATTGAGCGAGAGTCTGAATCTCTATTTCTAGAGAGATAGACCAATCGTCATCACCAAGGACAATATCTTTGGTGTATAGATACCAATCCTCATACCCATTCCCAGCATATACACCAGATATTTTCTCAAACACAATCGGGATTTCACCATCTATAGCATCAAGTGTCTGAGGACCAAATGATCCATCTTGTTGTAGGGTCTGGTAGGTCAAACCATTATACACTGTGCCATTCCCACCCGGATTCCTAGCAAGATTCCAGTTTGGTGCGGACGCCATGTCCCCGGTGTAGGAGAAATCGTCATGAAATTTCGTGAGTACCATAGTAAACTCTACCTCTCTCCAGTCGGTTTTCCCCATACACGATATCGACGAAGTTCGAAGAGCACAGAGTCTCTCGGACCGACGTAGACTTGGTAAGTAAGAGGATGAAGTACACTGAACGGGCTAAGACTGAAGATGAAGTCTTGATAATCTGCTGGTGTCACATCCCCAAATCCATCTTCAAATGCAATTCCATCGAGGATAGTCGCCCCGTTCATCTTGACTTCAATCGTGGATGACGTCGGACTAACAATCTTCTTTGCAACTTTGAAAACATCGAGTGTATCCGCCGGCCATGGAGTTTCAGCAGATGCTCCGAGGAGAATCTTAGTTGATCCGGTGATCCAGTAGGCAGACGCGATATAGACATCCACACTCGCTTGAAGATACCTCTTCACCTCTACGTACATCTGACTAGTACGATTATACCATCCAAGTAGAGCGGTGTAGTACACCGGCGTGATCGTTGCAGTTATCGCATCCACAGTAAGTATCGCATTCGGATCTACCACTGGACTAGGAGCATCTGTCTCATGCTGTGGGGTAAAGATCGTAAGAGTTTTTGTTGATGATATCCACGGAGACACCAAGGACAGACCATTGACTTCCTTCTGCCTATTCGCGAGGGAATTTGGAAGTCTAGTCGAGGTGGAGACATTAAGATCTCCAAGTTGGTAACAATACCACGTACTCCCGACTTTATAGCATCGACTATGATTCGTGAAGTCGTTCATTTGCTCCATTCAGTCACTCGGGTCCATTGGAGTAACGAGACTTGGGAAGGGGTGGATTAGATACCCGTCTGCATTTATGTCGTCGGGTAATGCGATAAATCGAAATCGAATGGTGCTACTGTCGATATCCAACGGGATCTTCAACCTACCCTCGAAGTTACTGGGTATGTGTTGAGCGATGGTCCAGGTTTTACCCTTATTAACTGAGTAAAGCACACTCATCTTGCTCGTAGTAACGTCGATCTCCAGCTCATCCCACCGAGTTCTCTGAGCCTCGGCCGTAAGTGTAAGATCCGGTGTATCCCACCATCCAGTTATCTGGTATCCAAAGTCTGTCAGCATATCCGCATTCGCATTACCCGCGGTTCCATTGGAGAAGCCAATAAGAGTTTGTTGTGTCGGATTACTCGCCGTACCAGATCGTGGTGCTAGTTCGGTTGGGACATACGCGAACTCAGTCCCAGATACTGCATCAGATACCGCATCAGATACCGCATCAGGCCCAGATACCGCATCAGTCACCACCGTGTAGTTGTGAACAAACCACGCTGCTGTGAGTTTATCCACCGCGAGTTTGCCAACCAAGATCTGTGCATCCGTAGCACTCGTAGGGTAAAGTATCCTCACGAGATTAAACTTCTGGTCGTAGTGAACTCTAATCGAGGATGACTTCTCTCGGTAAATCGTCCGTGCGAAAGTCGCTTGAACCTCATTACCGAACTCCAAGATCTGTCGTCCACCATCCCAGAGACAGAAACTCCTCTGCCCGATGTAGAGGAGATAAGGTGGCATCACCACAACTCCTCCAGCCGAGAGTACCTTCAACCCGCTGATTGCTGGCCGGAATCCGAAGAGGATATCTGCATTCACGTAGTAGAGCATTCCGATCGAGTGCTCACCGATCACTGCTAATCCACTCTCAAACAAAACCATCCGAAGAATCTCACCATCAATCGCGAGGTTAGATAGGTCTCCGGCATTACCGGTTGAGAAACTATTGAAATTACCAGTGTCGGACCACATGATATCGTGTGAGGCGTATTCCTGTCTAGTGGTGATTGCTCCAAACATCAAGTATCCATTGAATATCGCAACAGATTTTGCCGAGATGAAAGTCTTCACCCCAATTGGCAAGAACCAAGCACGACTTGCCACCCCATCCCACATAATTGGAGGATCAACCCCATTGGTGAGTACGACGACTCGACCATAATATAGATCAAGTCCAACTGCGAAGTCCACAAATCCAGTGTTTGTGAGTGCAAAATCCTGCGTAGTACCGGCAGGGAAGTACATCGTAGAGGTCGTTGGGACCGACGCTGAAACAGGAGCAAAATTGCATGCTCTAGTCGAATCGGTGGATAGTATTACGTCAACACCGTTGAATGTACCTGAGACGACTTTGATTAGAAAAGTCGCTTCCATCACCATCTCATCATATGATGTTAACAATATTCCAGTTGCACCACTGTTATCTTGCTGAACTGGAATACCTGGTATTGGGAGACCAGAAGCTAACTCCCAGTCTTCTGCGTCGAAGAAGAACGTTGCAACTGTTGCAGATACACCATCTGTGGCTGTATTCTCTAGAACAGCCAGACCATAAAACGCTGGTTGTCTGAGATCCTCAGACCCATTAAACGTCCCGTACAACACAGCGATGTAGTAATACGTAGCGTCTGGGGTTAACCAAACGCCACGACTGTAGCCCTGGACGACAGGGGAACCAACGACAAAAGTCCCCGACGCCACTGTCCACTTTGTTTTGAGAAGTCCGATGACATAAGCTTGGGGGGTGATGTCAACTGGAGCCGCCGATCCCCATCCGAGTTTTGTTGTACCGACAACGATCATATCTCGAACCCCATCTCCCCGCTCGAAGTCGACTAGTCGGCGAATCTCTTCACTAGAGATAGAGTTAATCAACACCTGTATTCCACCACGACGACGAAGTCTTCCCTCATACGTCCACATATTCGTGGTATCAGGACTCAATCCAGGACCGAGTTGATCCGACGGAACCTCGGTGTTAAGCCCAAGGAACTGAAAACCTTGGTCTACTGGAACGAATCGTCGTTGGGTTCTTCTCATTGGTTATGTCCAGAGAACGGATCGACCCAGGGTTGATTGAGGAACACATCACTTCTCTGTGCCCATTGCTCCGCGATATATCGAACTCCGGTTTCGTCTTCATCATCCTTGATCGCCGCAGCGAGGAGATTACCGAATCTTTGATCCCAATAGTTTGCGTCTTCGTACTGTCCGATTGCTCGGAAGACTTCTGCGGTTACGTAGGCAACGAGTACATCATCGATCTCAGTGATCGGACTTTGAGACTCATCAAGATTCCCAGCAAACTCAGCGGTTTTCTGATACGTATATCTGATCGTATACGAACTATTACACTTTCGATCAAGGTATAACGTCGTTCCAGCTCGGTAGCAAAAATATGGTCGTCCAGATATTGGAGACCCAGCCACATTCGGGAATCGCTCCACAAACCACTGTTTCGGCCGGAGTTCCATCGCAAAAGAAAGAGTTGGTGAAGCGATGTCGATTAGTCTCAACTCCACCAACGACTTCACACTCGTCGCCAATGCCGCGGTAGTATCGTTGGTGACAACCGACACATCCGCTTGAACTCGAAGATCTTTCCAAGAGTGTAGGGATGCAATCCTCACCAGTCCGACGTTAAACCAGTTGACAATCGGAGTGTATTTATCCGATCGACCAGTGTTGGCGATCACCAAACCGATTAAATCTGCTCTCGTTGCACCCATCTTATACCTCGATTAGTCAACGATCTTCGTCCAGGTAAAACTAGTGTCAGATACATACGCGGTGCAGAGATAGATGTCAATCGCAGAAACTACGATCTTGTTAGAAATCGGAGTATTCTGTGTAACATGGATACAAATATCCCCCACACCCGTGGGTTCGTCTCCACTCGCATCCGTCGTCGGAGCGGTGGCACTATACTTCACGCAAATTCCGATCGGCCGAGGTGCAGTTGTCCCATCGTCCGTGGCATTATTCCTCTTCGTCGGATTCTTTGCCACGAGTTCTCTCGCCTTAATCCCGAGCTTCCGAAAGAACATACTCCACGCACGAGACGCATTACCGTAATCAAGATTTGTACCGGGCACTGCCATTTTACGCCTTCTTTCCGTTGTTCCAGTCGTTTAGTGAATCGTGAACCATTCGTAAACCAACCGCGGTTGAGGGATGGATTAGTTGTGGGCGGCTGAGGTGAGGACACTTGGTATCCGCATCTCCGAGCAATTTCCCACCGGCTTTCTCAATCCCTCGGAAGAATACCATATCGTCGGAGATCTCGGTGTAGGTGGCGGTCTGATCCATTTTGAACCACGAATCTTTGAGGTTTTCCTTACACCAAGTCAGGTCGATCAAACACGAGCCGAGTCCACTAGCTGAGAGTTCGTGTATGCCATGTTCGGCGTCTACAGTCGCAAGACCACCATCATACCGAACAAACCAAACCGAGGTAAATGGCATACCACGTCGGAGATAGAGACCAGTGACCGCAGCCGGTTTTCGCTCATCCCTATCCATGATCTCCATATACCTTGAAAATCCGCCTTCTGGAGTGATGGTGTCGTCATCCATCATAAACAGACGATCACACCCCATCTCAATGGCTTTGTCGACAATTGTCTGTCGTGCTCGATCATGTGGACCAGTACCAACTGGTATGATGGTTACAACATCTCCACCACGGGAATTTAACAATCTCGCGGCTTCTATGAACGTGGTGATGTGGGCGACAAACGCCTCACCAGCTATGAAATCGACGATAGGCATTCCGATACCAACACGCATTGTAAGTCCGTTGTGTAAAAACCTGCAGAGAGTTTAACACCTAAACTCTCCGCAGGCGACAGGAGGAATCTTCACAGACACTTGATATACACCGGCGATGCTACTGCCTCTGTTCCCGCAGCCACGGCCGCGAGATTCAGGATTGTCCGAGTATAAATCGGAGCAGTACCAGCCGCCTGATCCAGTGTACCGTAGACGTTGGCATCCACGGCCTTGATCGTAGCACCAGCAGCAGGACCAGCGGTGGTTACCGTGTTGGTCGGAAGAATCTTACACGTAGACGACATACCGAGAACCTGAATCCAACCATACACCTTCGGATTCGTCCCCGTATTCGCATCCATCGGAGCCATCACCACACCACCCAGGCACATCAAATTCGCCGTGAGTGGCTTGGAGAGATTCTGAAATGCCGTGGTGGTATTGGCGATAACGTGGCAGATGAGATCACCCGCCGCTGGAGTATAATTCGTCACTGGATTCTTCACCCAGCGATAAACCTTGTCATCCTCGTATCGAAGTTGACCAACACCTTCGAGATCCTGGTAACTTACATCCGTAAGCTGCGTTCGGAAAATGAATTTTTGAGAAGCCATACTGACACCTTCTTTCGTTTAGTTAGGTAGACCTTACGACACTGTGGCAGAAGTCAGTCGACCATGGCGTCGCGGTTGACCAGTGATGATGTTGCAAGACGAGAGAATATGTGCAACTCGATCCGTTTGATTAGGGATGGGCTTCCATTCGCTCATATCAAACCAGAGATTGGGACGATAAACCGCCTCGATGTGATCCGTATTCAACATGATCAAGTTCGATGCAGCAATGTTGGGAGTCCACGTCCACGCCTTGCCCTTGAACCTAAGAACCTCGAACCCGAGATCCGCCAGCATCATGGTATCATCCTTGACGATCTGGCTCTTATCCACCGCGAATTCCTCATACAACTCAAAAAGCCCTTGGTCGGAGAGAATGAAGTTCGGAGCTTCCTGATTATTGTAGATGGAGTTGTAGAGAACCTTCATATCGGTCACAAGGTTCACTTCATATGGAAGAGTCAGTTGCTTGTACGACGGACCCCACCACGTATTACCTGCCGAAGGCTTATACACTCCGTTAGCCGCGGCGATCTGAGCATACGCGGTCGGACGAGTAATCCCACCATAACTACCCGTGGCAGCCCCGGCGTAAAGAGGCACGAGGTCATTCAACCCCTGAATCTCCTTACCACTTTCATCTGTTACCTGAGCCCGAAGAACATCCGTCTCATACTTCTGCACCAAAGCGTCTCTCGCCTCAGACAGACGTTTCTTGACGTAATCCTTGATTCGGTGTTCGCCAGAATTCTCGGCGTCCGTGATCGTATCCCGCTGAACATTCGCCGCCATATTGCGGAAAGTCCAACGAGCCATGGTCTCGGTTTCGACCACTCCCATCGGAAGTGTATCACCCTTCGTCACCGCGACCGGGGTTACACCCACCGCATACTTCACCGTTCGGGTGATAAACTCTGACCCAGTCTGAGGTTTGAAACACCCCTTCTCCTTCAACATCGCCCACACGGGCGTGGCGAGGAGAATATTATCAATCGCATCAGGTCGTATCTCATACCAGGTCTCCGTGAATGCGTTATCCAGAGTCCTAGTCCATTGCGGAAGCGTTGTTGCCATTGTTCACCTTTCCTTAGAGTTTACTTAAGAGCCTCATCCAACAGACCAGAGAATCCGCTTCTCCCACGATAGGAGCCGGGATTCTCTCGTCCGCGACGACCCGACGGCACAGTTGGTCGTTCAGTTTCTAGTTTCTCGCGAGTTACGGTGGCAGACCCACCGAGTCGAGCCTTGGTGAGGTGATAGAGTTCCTCGACAGTGAGACCTTGGACAGATTGATTAATCTCCGCCATCTTCGGCTTGAGTTGATCAAAATCCGTATACTTCTCCTTAACACGAGAAATCTGCGAATTAATCTCCTGGCTCTGTTGTGACTTAGTATGAGCCTCCAGGTTCTGCAAAACCGGAGTAAGCTTCGAACCGAAGTCTTTGAGCTTGGAATCCACCAACGAACCGACCGACTGTCCGATGAGTTTGTTCAGATGATCCACGAGTTGGGTATTGGTGAGGGTCTCGAGATCGAGTTTCTCATCCACAACCTTTTCAACCACCCTCGGACCAATCTGAACATCCTCCCCTCGACTCCTCGCTTCCAAATACTCACGAATATTTGGATCCGTCAGTAGTCGAGCCTCTTGTGCACGGACCTTCGCATCGTTGTTAAGAGCTTCGAGTGTGGAGAGTAGAGAGCTTCTCTCAGCCTTTTCGGCTTTCTCGGTCTCTTCAATCTCCACGATCTCCTGCTCACTCAGTTGCGGCTGAGCACTAGAGGATTGTCTTTCTGTACGTATCGACGGTCCAGGAACACCAGCATCTGGTGCCACGAACTTATCGCCTTTAACCTCGATCTCAAAATCACTCATATCTTCACCTCAACCTGTCTAAGTATTACTTTCCCGTGCGTTTAAGTTCCTTGGCACGTTCAAGGTCTTGAGTCAGTTTACGGTAGATTATGTAAGACTTCCGACGAATCTCTGCCCTTTTGACGTTCAGTAAAATCGAGAGTTGGTTAAAATCCCTCTCGGTAAAAGGCACGGTCGGATCAGTCAATTCTACCTCTGCACACCACTGACCATCCACCCATGTAAACCGTACTGACTTCTGTATGGTCGCCCTTGGCTTGGTGGTTAGTTCAGCACCGGGTTTTGTTGACAATTCGCTCACAATAAAGCTCCACTCTGAAGGTGATGGTCTCTACAATACCGACGAAGATCACCTTCTGACTTAAACTTCATCGGTTTGTCGTCAAAGTTTTCGTACTCTTTTTCACTATCCCAGACCTTGGCCAGGTATCTTCCACTAACGAGGAGCGGCTTGCTTGGACTTCCGCACTTCGGACACCTCGGGCGAAGGCGTAAATTGGTTCGCACCTTGTGGTGCACCTTGTCCCATTCCATCGAGCATTTGTTGCATCGGTAACTGTAAATTGGCATTGGACACAATCCCCGGCTTAAAAAGCCGCGTAAATTCCGGGTCGTTGAACGAACGACTGAGATAACGACGAAGTTCAAGTTGGTCGATTGAGGGGTCTTGGCTGAGCATCGTGAAGAGTTGAAGGGCTTCTTGACGACGGGCTTGGAGACCCTGGACTGGTTCGGAAGAGAACATCACGCGATAACGGTATCGGCCTTTGATCTGCGGTCCGGTGAAACTCATCCACTGAGCTGCACCATCCTGACCGACGACTTCCACCATACGTGGGGTTCTCCAGAATTTCGCTACGAGAGCCAGGAGTTTTTCCCCACATTCGGAGTAAGCTTCGGACACAGAGTCCTGCCGACGATTTAGACGTTGGTCGGAATTCTGCTGTACGATTATTGCTTCCCGAGCTGTCCGTCGACCGGTGGATTCGTACTCCCCCATTTGATTACGTGAGAATCCGACCGTCTCCCGTGCGTCGCGTCTGACCCACTCGTTCTCCGCTTGGAGTTGGTTGTTGTTGTTTGGGGGAGTAATCGCGGTGATCGGATTTTCTACTCCCTGCTTATACTTAATACCCAACCCAATCGACGAAGAGAAGAACTTCTGGAGTTCGTCATTCTCAAACGCACCTTCTTGGTAGAGAAAACGAAGAGTGGAGATTCGACGTTGGATCTTCGCGATCTCTGCGATATCAATTGCCTCGTTTTGATGGCCCTGAAGGAAAACCGCATCCGGTGTCACCCAGAAAGTTCGGGAGACAGGCGTGAAATTGTACGCCACGAATGGGAGACCAGATTCCTGCGTGTAGTCGATCTCATTCCGAAGGAACTTATCATACCCACTCGCAGTGACCATCACCCTTCCGGTTCGAACGTCGTGTATTTCCCAGAGTTCCACGTACTCCGACTTTCCACTCCCGTCTTTACCAGACGTCCACTGCTGCTTACCTAGACGATATGGTTTCATGATCGTGAGGTAGGATCTAACCCAATCGGCTCGACTGAGATTTGGTCGGAGATCTTTCTTATTCTCATACTTTGGATCACGTTTGATGTCGTCAATATGTCGGACTACTCGATGAGCACACCAAGGGGAGGTGTTCAGGTCGATTGTACCATAGGGTACGAGAAAATCGTGTGGTAGAATTGGCTGTACCCATGGCATACCTGGTTCGACGGACTGGTTGTACTCGATTCTCTGACCTTTTTTATCGAACTGGGTGAGACTGAGACCAAAGACTTGATTTACTTCTTGACCGAGATCCAGGAGAGGATTATACCCAAACTCAGAGTCATACCCGTGTTTAATAATCCCTCGTCCATAGAGAAACGCATGAAGTCCAGCAGTCGCCATCGCCTGCTTCAACCTCGTAGCGTAACACAGTGTATTCAATACACTCTCAGCAATCGGGGTGGTATCTACCGACTCCGGTGTAGTTGGTTCCAAGAGAAACGACGGTCTCGGAACGAGTAGTGTCGAGAGTAACGCATCTCCGGTTGAGTAGATAACATTACCACTTGTAGACTCCGCTTGGGTCGTATGAGCGTTGTAGAACAACGCCTCGACTTTCGCCCATTGATCCTCTCGTCCGTAGAGTCTACGATACTCCAACCCATCCTCAAGTTCCGAGTTCCACTCTTCTACCGTATTCTCACGAAATTTTGAACTCATATCCGTACTCCAATCTGTCCCCATGCCGAGTTGTTGAGTTGTCTGGATCTCCACCGATCACTACACTCCGCCTCTGCGGAGTCGAAACTGAACGGATTTAGACGAGGATCATCTTTCTGAGTTTCCATCGGACTCCGCACAGTTGTCCACAACGGGATTTGCATTGAAAGTGCGTCCGAGATATCATCATGTGCAGAGTATGGGAATGTGGTCAACTCGGAGAGTAATTGGTTATGGTGCCGACGGAAGCGTAACATCCCGCTCTTCACCAGTGGCTGAAGTCCTTGGATTCTCGTCGACTTCGACTTCTTCCCGTGTGTGATTGGCTCTACGAGAAAGTAGAGGTTATCTTGTCGCATGCGTTCTTTAATCCAGTGGATCAGAGATGTCTGATACTGAATCGACTCAATTCCTACCTGCACTGGTTTATAGACTCGTGCTTGAGCAAAGATTGCCTGAATCACCTCAGAGGGGTTTGCCCGTTGTCGCCAGTAATCGAGGACGTAGATACCGCCACCGGTTAAGTCTTTTGCACAGGTAATCACTACGTTGTAATCCGGATCTTTCCCTTTTAGAGTCTCTGGGTCTCCCGCCAAGTCTACTGTAATCCAAGTGAGGATATTCGTTGGTATGGTCTCGTAGAACTTATACCATCCGGGATCGAAGACCATGTCTCCAGACCGAATCGGTTTATTCATGTAGAGACAGGAGTAGAGATATGGTCCAAGTGCTCGTTCGAGTTGACTCAAGAGTTCCTGAGGAAATCGCTCAGCGTAGGTGATTTCACCATCTTCGTCTCCGAGTCCGTTTGTCTCCTTCACCGCTCGTATGTACCCAGTATAATGTGGCTCGTTCTCCATATTCCAAGAGATGAGATCCTTCTCATACCACCTTGTACCGATGATAAGTATCTGGTCCGTAAGAGCATTTACGAGCAGCGGCATTGCCAGTCGATGCCAGCCGATGGCTTGTTCTACATCTTCCTTCGATGGAAGTAAAGCACCATCGGTTAGGTCATCCAAGTCTGGTGCTACAGTATCATCCTCGATAATGATATTATAGTGCCTGGAGGTTAACTTGGTTCTCGTACCAGCGGCTTCAAACGTCGCCTCTGCGTGGCTCTCGGTTCGAGGAATCTGAAGTGCCTCTGACGACCAGATACAATCTTTTGTTGGTAGTAACTCAGGAAACAACGCACGAAAGACTGGGGCTGTCTCAAACTTATTCCGTATAACCGCGAGCTTACGGCAAGCGTTGGAGTGCGAGTTTTGCACAATACAAACACGGATATTCGGATCTCGTATCGCCCGCCAGATCGGATAGGCGATGGAGCCGATAGTGCTCTTCAGCCAGGATCTAGGTAGTACGATCCTCGCCCGACGAAGATCTGGATTCTGCAACATCTGGCAGACGGGAAGATGGATGTGGGGAACTAGGAGATCGAAGCCTAGGACTCCCTTTGCAAAGAAGTAGAAGTCCTCTTTAGCCCTGGTTCTCAGGGCTTCAAGTGTCTTCGGGTCGAGGTTAATCGGTGCTTGAGCCATCTACTTCTTACCACTTTCGTAGTAGTATTTTGCGTGGAATGTATCACAGTACTCTGGTCCGTGTTTCACAAGCCATTTAGCTTGATTCCTTAACCACCGAGCAATCTCCTGTCGACCTAGTGGTGACATCTTAGACGCCTTCTTGATCGTAACTATCGCTGCTGTTTTTGTCAT
>Ga0172380_10002096_pt1 | contig 32308 bp, 49 predicted proteins | sample Leawe162metaG_FD_119747 | JGI IMG/M metagenome (GOLD analysis project Ga0172380, IMG submission 119747) | Leachate microbial communities from a municipal landfill in Southern Ontario, Canada - Leachate well 162 metaG | ecosystem: Engineered > Solid waste > Landfill > Unclassified | place... | reverse complement strand
CTGAGTATCTCGAAACTTGAGCGGTTGAAACTTGTTGAGCTGACGCTGGAAGGACTCATAAATCCGGGAGGAAGTCTCAGCTCGTGGCGCTGGCGTTTGGTGACGCCCAACGTTGAAGTGAGGTGCGCTGCGAAATGACGACAGAAGGAACAAACCACGATTGCACAGCGTCCCGCTCGACTGACGGGTTCGGCGGATGCAGAGAAAGGAAACAACATGGAACGGAAAGAGATTGAAAAGCGAACGCTCCGAGTGTTCAAAGAGCAACTTGGTTTTACAGCCACGGACATAAAAATGACGGACGCCATCAACGAAGACCTTGGTGCCGACAGCCTGGATGAAGTTGAGATTGTCATGGCGATTGAGGAAGAATTCGGGATTGAAATTAGCGACGAGGACGCCATGAAGATCAAGACCGTTGGCGAAGCAGTCGATTACTTGGAAAAGAGGCTGACGCCGAACGTAAAAGTGAGGGGTGCCGCGCAATGACAACTGAAGAAACCAAAAACCTATGTTCGGCATCCCTCTCGACTGCCGGGTTAGGCAGCCCGCCAAAGACCGACGTGAAACGGTTTATGGCGGTGGCGAGTAAGCCGCATGCACAAATCGCTGGTGATTTGGCTGACGCGATTAAAGCCGAGATATACAAACACTCTGGCGTGCCGCTTGCGCTGGTTATTGGGGTGCTCAGAATAGTTGAGAAGGACTTACTTGATGATGCCTAACGTTAAGGTCAGCGGACCCGCGAAGGCGGGTTGATAAATCAAGCGCCGATTCCTCGGGTCCGCTGGACCGTTGGGTTCGACGTTTTCAAAGAAAGGTTGCAATGGAACATTTGGATTTCATCGTTTGGATGCTTGGCTTCCCGGTCATGTGGGAAACGGCAGAGTGGATACGGTCGAAGAGAAGCGGGCCTAGAAAAGAGTACAGCGAGAGTACAACAGGCTTTGCTGCGGTGATTGTTGTCGCAATGTGGATCGGCATAGGTGGCGCATTGTGGTGACGCCGAACGCCTGAATTGATGCGGCTTCGCGGCTTTATCGCGAAGGTCGCCTCGAATGACGGGTTAGCCGTGCGCCCGACGAAGGCACGGCAGAACGGAGGACGTGATGACACAGTACGAACGCGAAGAACAGCAACTAGAACGCGACCTGCAAGACGGGCTGCTTTCTCAGGGCGAATACAACCGGCAGATGCAAGTAATGCAGCGCGACTACCGCGACGAAATGCGCGGACTTGCTGAAGATGCAGCAGAGCGGGCTTACGACGACACGATGGGCGGGCGCTGGTAGTCATGGTGACGGCTAACGCCGAATTAACCGAGCGCCGCGCTGAAGCGGCAGACAAAACCACGGGCGCTTGATCGGCGTCCGGTTGAATGTGTGGTTCGACGCGAAGCAGAGAAAGGAAACAGGATATGGAACACCAGGCAAAATTCACGATGCACACGCCAAGCGGCCCAACGCACTGTTGCGAAAAACACGCTCGACAACTTGAAGCGTTGATGCGGATGCTTGGAGTGCATACCAATGCGGTGCTGGCACCAGACGGATCGACGTGCGAGAACTGCGAAAACGAAGCGAAGGCCAAGACGCCGAACGCTAGCTTGAGCGGACCTGCCGCTGATAGAGCATGACAAACGCACGAACGCCGATTGCGGCAGGTCCGCTCGAAGCGTCAGTTGGGGGACGGCGGTAAATGAGGCTGACCAAGGCAGAACGCGAGCTAGTGCGGAACAAGTTCGGCGGTAGGTGCGCCTACTGCGGCGAACCCCTCGGCGAACGCTGGCACGTTGACCACCTTCTGCCCGTGCAGCGAGGTGTCGGGAAAGCGATAACCGGCCAGCCAATGGCATGGATGGAGCGCGACACGCTTTCCAACATGATGCCAGCGTGCGCGCCATGCAACATCGACAAGCACTCGTTCGATCTCGAATACTGGCGCAGGAAGCTCCAGGACGCGGCCAACGTGTTGACGAGGAACAACCCGACGTACCGGCACGCAAAGCGGTTCGGTCTGGTGAAAGAGACGGGGGCGGCGATTACGTTTCACTTCGAGTCCCCCAACTAGATATATACATCGCGCCGCTTTTCACTTTTAGTACGGCGCGCCCCCTATAACCAATATCAGGCACAAAAGCGTCACGCAACGCATGAATATTCTATACAGATCGCTCAGACGTGCATAGAAACGGCTGAAAACTGCACAGGTCAGCGACACCAGCCGATGATTCGCAGCCAGCAGGGGAACAGGCACATCGGGCAAAGCTGCGCCGGTTTTGGATGGCTGGCGCGATACTCGGCGATCCAGATGACTTTACCCATCATTTATACCCAGGCTGCGACTCGATTCCGGCTTGTAGCTGATTGGCTACTAGCACCGCATTGGCGCAATCGGCGATCACTTCCGGCGCAGGTTCTCGGGGAGCAGATATTGCGCTGACACTGGCTGCATCAATTCCGCTGGCGGACGGTAGGCGGATGCTGGCACAGGAGGGCAGGTCTCGCACGCGGCCACACTTGCCAGCAGCAAGGCAGCGGTTGTAAGAAGCGCCAGCTTCGATGTCCGCTGCAAGAATCTTGACCGCGCCAGTAAAGTTTTCACGCGCCTGATCTCGTTGTCTGTCTGCGGCATCTTTGGCCTCCTGAATCAATGTGGTTTGCTGCTGTTGATAGTCCTTGAATTCCTGCTTTGCGTCTGTAATGCGCACGCCCTGAATCCACCATGACGCACTGCCGCCCGTCGCTGCGCCGAATCCGAATGCACCGAGCACGATCCAGATCAGTACGAGCGGATTGCCGACGATCTTTCCGAGTATCCAAGTCATTGCACGCCCTCAAGACAAAGATTCATTTCAGCGGATCGGCGCTTGACCAGTCCAGGAAGCTGAACAGAGACTCCGGCTACCTTCGCAAATGACCAGCGCGGTAACTGCCGGCAGGCATCGGCGATCTGACCAGCGGACAACATGCGCGAGGCAGTTGAGTTACAGGCGACAGTCGGGCCGATGTTATAGACCGCATCACCAAATGCAGCGAGCACAGGAACCGGCAGTCCGGGATGACAGCGCTCAACCGCATCAATGGCTTCTCGCATGTCGTCATTCAACAGTGAGCGGCATTCGTCCATCGAGTATTTGCGACCTTTCTCGACGCCACCGGTATGACCGTAGCACACCGTCAAGATGCCCGGAGGGTCCAGATATGCGAACTGTCGCAAACCTTCTGCCGGAATCGCCAGCGCCGTAGCGATAGCCGCAGCAGCAGACAATCGTTTTTGTTTCGGCGTCATTGCATGTCCTTCTGCGCAGTCAGTCGCGCCACAAACGCACCAGCTACAGCGATGATGGTAAGGATCGAGAACAGGCCACGCGGCAAGACGTCTGCGAACATCGGCAGGACGATCTCAGCGCCAGACAGAACCCCGGCCAGCAGCATCAAACGCACCGACCACGCCTTGCGGACAATGCGCCGCCATTCGGCAATCATCTTCATTTCGGCGTAAAGGCGATGTGTGCGGAAATCCATGCCCACGCCGCACTGCCTCCAGCGACAATCGCCGCCATCAGCTTCATGAAATTGACAGCACCCTTGGCCTGCTGCCACATGCCGATAAGCTCCCGAACCTCGCCGCTAAGTTCAGAAACCTGCGCTTTAAGCTCGATGATCTGTTCGGCCATGTCGGCATCGCGGATGCGTTCTTCATTGACGTGGCCTTCAATCTTTGACGCCAGAGTTTGAACCTGGCTATCGTTCTTGCGGCTGTATTCGTTGAGGGCGTCAGAGTTCATGCGTTCTTTCAGGCGTAAAAAAAGCCCTGTAGGGCTTGGTTAGTCGATAGCTTTGTACGGCGAGACGCGGAAGACGAAGCCCTTGAAGCGATCCTGTTCTCTGGCGTCGGTTGATGTTCCGTTGTGATCCATCTTGATCTTCCAGCCGAAACGGCCATAGACGGCCTTGGTATGGTCGAACCACCACGGAAAGACGAAGCCGAGGTAATGGAACTGCGCGCCGTCGTCACGTTCTGCGACGAGGAAATGCCAGCCGGGGTGATCCTCATCGACCTCTGCCTGCCCCGCCAACAGGGTGATAGTGCAGCGCGATACATCGCAGCCGATGATGTTGCGCGAGAAGTAGTTGGACTTGTTCCTGATCGCCGCCCACTGCCACATCGAATAGAACGCTGCGCAGGGCTTGCCGTAGTTCTGGTGACAGTAGTCGTTCCAGAAGCCACGTTTGTCGCCGAGCATCCCGTCGTAGGCGTTATCCCACCACAGCGCCCACTGCGGCAGGCGGATCAGTTGCCATTGCTCGCCATAGGCCGGGTATTGCGGGTCGCTGAATGGCTGCTTCTCAGAATGCACAGAGCGGAATGGCAGCGCGATGGCGACGACGAGAAGGCCGAGCAGCATGACCGGCAAGGTAAGCAGCAATGTGGCGAGACTCTTGCCGAACCACTTGGCGAGATGCGCGGTCATAGTGCGGCCCAGCCGGTCGGTTCGACCCATCGATACCTGCCACCGTCGCTCGGCATCGCTACCGGCGCTGTCCAGCGGCATGTTTCCTCGTCGATCTTCCACGAGGCGAACGGCTGCGGCGGAATGAACGCATCTCGTAATGAGTCGTAGGAAAATCCGACTCCCGGATAGTTCTTGCGGATCGTCGCGCTATAGCTGCACTGCCGCCACGTCCCATCAAGCAGCAGATCGTCGGACAGATACTGCTGACCGCGATGCTCTTCGTCGTTCGGAACAACAAGGATGCGCAGGACGACGCCGCTTTCGTCAATTTCAGCGAAGTGTGCCATCAGAATGTAATGCTCCCGGAAGCTGTCCATTTATAGATGTGGTATCCGCCATCGTTGGTATAGGTTGGTGATCCCGTGGTCGATACTGCCGCTGCGTAAGTGTTTGCGTAGCGAATGATGACTACACCAGACCCTCCAGAACCGCCAGCGCTTGCGCCACCACCACCACCGCCGCCGGTATTGGCTGAACCATTCGAGCCAGTCCCGTCACTTGCCGACCCTCCGCCTCCAAGCCCTCCTGTTCCTTCTGTGCCTGCCGAATTGCCATTTCCGCCTCCGCCGCCTGAATATGTGACGCTTGCCCCGCTGATTGACGACGCGATACCATTACCACCGTTACCGCCTGCGCCATTTGAAGCATTTCCACCAACAGAACCAGCTCCTCCGCCGCCGCCTGCTGATGAAACGCCAGCACCGGAACCTGGAGACCCTGATCCGCCATTATTACCACCTGTTGTCCCAGTACCGCCTGCAGCGCTTGTCCGGGTTCCACCGCCGCCAGACCCACCGTTTCCACCTGTTTGCCCACTACTTGACGCCCCGCCGCCGCCACCGGTCGATGTAATTGAAGAAAACTCAGAATTTCCACCAGCGGAACCACGCAAACCGCCCCCTGTAGAACCTGCGCCGCCTCCGCCAATAGCAACAGTGATTGGGGTGCCACTTGAAACTGATAGAGATCCTGTTAGCATCCCACCTGCACCGCCGCCACCACCTACGTCATACCCGCCACCGCCGCCACCTGCGACAACAAGATATTCAACAGAAGACGGAGGCAATGGCAATGCCGCAGCCATCAGCATCACGAGTCGTTTTAATGGATGGCTCATACAGAAGCCACGCAACGCCATTTCGACGTGACGCCGTTATAGATAAAGCCGACCGTCAGCATGGCTGTAGTAACGGTCGTCGTTGGCAGGGCAATGGTCGATGCTTCAAAGCTCGCGCCCCAGGTAATCGCCCGCGCTGCCGTTCCTGTCACTTGCACGATCAATACGTCGCCATCAACCGGCGTGCCGCTCAAGTTCGTTGTGAAACTGGTGATCGCTTCCGTCTGCGCAGTCAACTTGTAAATGTCGACGTTGTCAGTGTTGATCGTCGGCGTAGCGCTTGACGTGGTGCTGCCGACTCGCGCCGTTATGCGCTTGTTGGTGAGCGTCGCCGTCGCTGCGCGCTCTGTTGCGTTGCTGGTGTTATCGACGTTGCCAAGCCCTAGCGTAGTGCGCTGCGCAGCTGCGTCTGCATCATCAAGCAATGCAAGCCCCGCCGTCGTCGGATTAACTGCCGCATATTCGTCAAGGTTCGCGCTTGCCGCCTGATAAGCGGTTGATGCTGTATATGCCGCCGTGCCGAGCGTTCCGCCTGTTCCGATTGCCAGAGTGCTGCCGTCCGTTGCGGTCAGGGTTATCGTGTTGCTTGCGGTTAGCGTCTTTCCATCGGCTACGGTGATCGTTGAGCCGGTTGCCGGAGCGGTCAAAGCAACTTTGTTGATGCTGGTCGCCGTTGCTACGCCGAGCGCAGGCGTCGTCAGTGTTGGGCTGGCCTGCATGACAAAGGTGCTACCAGTTCCGGTCTGTGCTGCGACAGTGGTTGCGTTTCCGGTGGAGGTAATCGGACCGGTCAGGTTGGCATTGGTCGTCACAGTGCCTGCAGTCAATCCGGATGCAGTGCCGGTAATGTTTGTGCCGACCAACGCAGACGGCGTGCCAAGGGCAGGAGTAACCAGCGTCGGCGAGGTCGCAAAGACCAGCGCACCGCTGCCTGTTTCGTCCGAGATCACGCCAGCCAGTTGCGCCGAGGTTGTCGCAGCGAATTGCGACAGCGGATTGGCTGTTAGCGCATCTCCGCCACCGCCGAGCGCTACCCACTTCAGCCCGGTCGCTTCGGCGCTGTCTGCGGATAGCACATAGCCGTTTGTTCCTGCCACCAGCCGCGCCGCAGTATCTGCGCCCGTGCCGACCGCAAGATCGCCCTTGGCGTCCCATATCGTATCGGTTGCCACGCTGCCGCCAGCCGGCGTTTCCCACGTACCGTCACCGCGCCAGAAGGTCGAAGATGACGCAGATGTGCCGCTGTTCAGGTTGGCAACCGGAAGATTGCCCGTCACATCTGCGGACAGTGAAACCGCGCCGAACGTTGGCGCGCCGGCTGCGTTGCCGTGCAATACCGTTGTCGTTGTGCCGAGCGAAGCCAGCGCCGCAACGTCATCACTGCCTGCGCCGACGATCAGCGCATTGGCCGTGAGTGCGCCGCCGGTATGCGTTACAGTTCCGCTGCCGCCACCCGACACGCCAAGCTGCGTCTCGGTGCCAGCGTCGTCCTTCTGGTAAAGGTTGCCGTCCGCCTTGGCGTAAAGCGTCACTTTCCCGGCTGACGGAGTAGCCGCCGCTGCGCCTTCCGGCAGAGTAATCAGGCCCATTAAATAATCCCCAGGTTGCCATTGACCGTCAGTTCAGCATTGACGGTGAGATAGCCGAGCACGACGTAAGACGTATCGGCGGCGATGGTTGTATTGCTGCTGATGACGTTTGATGGCACACCGCTGCCGCCAGGGTGCGAATGCAGCGTCGTTTCCCCGCCATCGGTCAAGTCCGTTGCTTGCGTTGCGGTCAGGTGCGAATACGTCGCGCTGTTGAGATTGCCGAGCGCGGCATGATCGACGCCAGCAGGGAGAACTTCTGCGCTAACCTGCTGACCGGTCAGGGTAAAATCGACCGATGATGTATCGGCTACGGTTACAGCCGCATGTCTTGCCGAAGTGTTCGCTGCAACGTCGGTGTTGTTGCTGACTTCGGTATCAAAATCGCTGATCGTCGCTGCTGCTTGCGTGCCGGTATGGTTTGCTCTGTCCCTGTCGGCGGAGTGATAGTGCAGCGTTGAATCTCCTGAATCGGTCAAATCCGTTGCTTGCGTGCTGGTCAAATGCGTATAAGATGCCGTGTTGATGTTCTGCAGATCGGCATGGTTGCGCGTTGCCAGATCGGTTAGATTGCTGCCGGTGAAGTCGAGATAGCTCCAGAGGATTTGACCGGACGAGCTAATGCGCTTCCACAGCAGATAGAGCCAGCGATCCTGTATCGGGTCTTTGCTCGGCGGCGGCGGAGCGAGTGGAACCTGGCTCATTGCTGCGCTGTCCTTGCGCCAGCCATGCCGAGCACTCGCGCCATGTCTGGGTTGTCTGCCAGCAGTCTCTGCAGTGCATTGGTGGCAGGCTTTGCGCCGCGATTGACTACGGCATTGATCGCAGCCGAACCCGGGCGAGAATATGCGGCATAGGCCGGGATTGCTGCAGCAGCCCCGCCAATCGTATTCGCCAGACCGCCGAGGCTGAAAAGGTTGTTCATCAGCCGGCCAGCAGTGCCAGAGTCAGGAACCTTGCTCGGCATCACGGCCTTTCCAGCAGAGGTTAGATCCTGCAGAAGCGCGTCGCCTTCCGAGAAAGCGCGTTTGTCCTTGGTTCGATCCATCGCCCGGGCGGCGTTGTGCAGTTGCGCCGGGGTGAATACACCATCCTCTGCACCGACACCAGACGCCGCGCGTTGGATGCGCTTGAAGTTGGCATAGGCGGAGTTGATGTTCTTTAGTGCATCCGCTTGATCTGGATTGTTTCTTGTCAGGTTTTGTCGAATGATATTTTGCAACTCGGACAACGCATCGCCAAGTTGCCTGTTGTCGAACGACGGATCAGATCTGTATCCCTTTGCTAGCCTGCCAATTTCGCTTTCTGCAACCTTCAACGTCTCTCCGCTCATGTTTCCTTGAGGCGTCATTCGCTTAGTCAGTTGCTTATTCAGTATTTCTTCAAACTGATTTATTTCCTTTCCGTGCATGCCGCTTTTCTTTGGCAGAAGCTCAGCCATATCTCGAATGTTAGCTAAGTCATCAATAAACTTAGCGTCGGATCGAAAACCAAGATTTGGCAAAAGTTCGTCGTAAGCCTGCCCAAGACCTTGGCGCACGTCCTGAACAGCAGCATTGCCGACTCCCTGCACATTCATTCCGGGCAACGTTGCACGACGAATCGCCGCTTGGTTGAAATCCTCAATGCCGCGCATCCGTGCGTTGTTGATGATGTTGCCGACAATCGGCATAGACGTGGCTTTGTCCTCAAAGCCTTTCAGCCAGCCCCCAGCGTTCTGCCCGGGTGTCAGGCTGATTCCTTCGTCTGCCAGCGTGCGAACGTTCGGGCTGACACCAGCAGGAGCAGCTCCGGCCATCAGGCGAGACAGACCAGCGCCAGCCGCGCCACCGGCAGCACCAAAACCCGCAGCCTTGCCGCGTTCGGACAGGTCTCCCGGCGTCAGCAAAGCGCCCTGAAGCGCTCCGATGGTCGCTGCGCCTGCCATGGTATTCGCGCCGGGAATCATCGCCGTAGGCGCGAGCATTGCCACGTTGCCGGCGATGTTACCAACTGGCGCGGATTCGGCGATGATCTTCTGATTGGCGACTTGATCGGCGTCAGTCTTGCCAACAAGGCCCTTCAGCCCTTCCCACGCATTGACCACCGCCGAGCCGGCCCCGGCGATGTTTCGTTCGCCCCATCCGGTTTCCGCCAGTGTCTGCTTTAGCGCATCGGCAAAGCCTTCCTTGCCGATTTTCAGCGGACCGTTGGAAAACGCCGACTTGTCGAACGACGGCGAAGAGGCAGATTCCTGCTCCGCTCTTGCGCGAAACTCAAACTCTTCGTTTTCGTTCATTATCGACCGTTCGCTTTCTTCCATTCTTGATAGCGCTGCTCTTTGGACGGGTCAGCAAACCCGTTGGCCGGCTGTGCTTGTGATGGTTGCTTGTCGCCGTGCGTCAGGTTGAACGCATTGCGTGAGCGGCCTTTTGCCTCTTCGGTGAATTTGACGATCTTTGCCAGCGACTCGCGGAACTGTTCCGGCGATTGCGCGGTATCCAGAGCGGCAAGGTTGCTTTCCAGAAGCTTCAATTCCTTTTCGCTCACCGCTCCGAGAGCACCGCCAGTCTTTGACGCATCGCGCATCGCTTGCAGCGTGCCGAATGCCGTCTTCGACTTGAGCGTATCGAGTTGCGCGGTAGCGTCTGCCGCCTTGCTTCCGGGCATCGTCGGGAACAGCGTTTGCCAGCCGGTCGCCGCGTCAAGCCCCTTGTGCTTCGCTACGGAGTTCGCCTCCTCGGCCAGCGAGGTTAGCGCAGCATCGGTTGCAGATTGAGAGGCGACATCCTGATTGAAACGGCCTTGCGCTTTCAGATCAGCCGGCCCGCCTGGTATCGGCTCCATGTTACCGTCTGCGGTTGGTCGATAGCCAGCGGGTACGGTCGCCTGTTTGCCTTGCGCCAGCGATTGCGTCTGCGCCTGCCGGTAAGCCAGATCCGCATTCTCGCCGGCAATCTTGCGCTGCCGATCTTCGGCGGCCATCTGCAATTTCCGCGTTCCTTCTGGCACCGTTCTGCCGATTGATCCGTCCGGATTCTGCCAGACCACCTGACCGTCAGGCGTCATATAAGCGTCTTTGCCGTTCATATCGACGCGGCCTTTCATGCTCGTGCCGGTGGCGTCGAAGAAGTCAGACAGCGGCATCGGGCCTTGCGCCAGTTGCGCCAGACGGTTGCCCTGCTGCGGCGATTGTTGCGGCATCTGCTGACCGGACACGGCTTGCGATAGCGCATTGCCGAGTGGCGCTTGATTCAGGTTCTCGCCCTGATCGTTAATCCAGCCCTGCGGCGAGAGGTTCAGCGTGCGACCGCTGCTACTGCGGATTTGTCCGAAGGCCATGTCAGTAACTCCCGCCCAAGGTCATCCCGCCATAAGCGTCCGTCTGGTACTTGTTGTTCTTGTTGTTCGCGCTTTGTGCGGCTGAACTGTTTGCCGTGCCAGTCAGCAGATTGCCGAGCCGATTAACAGTATCGCCGTAGGACGTTTTGGCTCGATCCTGCCCGTACTGCGTCAGGTCATAAAGACGATTACCGGAACCAAGCATCCCCTTGGCGGCAGCGGTGCGATTGACCGCCTCAAGCCCTTGGTTGTACTGGAACTGATAGCCAGGGTCCGAACTGATGCTGCTCGGGTCTTGCAGCAATGTGTTCAGGCGGTTTCCAGCCGTTCCGGCGACTTGGTTCTGAACCTGCTGGTTCTGCAATTGCCCTTGCATGATCTGGTTTTGCAGGCCGAGATTCTGATTCTCGTAACCGATTTTTTGCGAGGCAAGTTGCTCCGCTTGATAGGTCAGCGGCGATACCCATTTGCCGTTGCTAAAAACCATCCCGGCGTTTGGCGTAACCAGTCCGCCATTTCCTACATAGGCATATGCGCCGTCAGCCTTCTGGCCTTCGACCGGCATCACCGAGTAGTCTTTCTTCATCCACCGGCTCCATGTATCCATTTCAATCCCCTTCGATTTCTAGTGCTTCAACGCGGAATGCCGTGCTGGCGGTGTGTCTCAGTTCAAAGCTTCGGCGCGACGTACTGCCAAGACGTGTCAGGCGCGAGCGATTCACGCTCAAATCAACCTTGCGATATTTGCTGTTCGTCACGTAATCGTCATCTGAGTAACGCAGGAATGCATTGGCGCTCACCTTGTCGCCGATTACTTCCGCCGATCCGATGGTCTTACGCTTTGTGGTCTTGCCATCCCATATCGTCGTGCGGCAAGATGCGTCAATCGTCACGCCGTTGTCGTCGTAAGCGGTGCCGAGCATTTCGTAAACAATGCCGTCCGTTGCGCCCTGCACGATGTCCTTGCCGCCTGCGTTGGCGTAATAGGCAAGATCGAAATAACCTTCGGTTGTGCCTGTAGCAGTAATGGTTCCTGTCGCTGGCGTGGCGAGGGTGTCAGTGCATTCAAAGGCAAATGTGTTGGCGTCGATATAGCTGATGTTCTTCGCGCCGTTGTAGCCGCTTGGCGTGGCTCCGGCGATGGTGACTTGATCGCCGTCAGAATTGCCGTGCGCGGTACAGACTGCCGTAGCGATGCCTCCGGATTGCGTCAGGCTGGATACCGACTTCGCGGCCGCTGCCGTGCGCCGGGTGAATTGCGACCACGCCTGCGTCGAGAAGTCATAGACCAGCGTGATACCGCTAGTCACCAGTGACAGCACATAGAGCGAGTGACCAGCAAAGCCCGCGCCCCACGAATAGACGGTCGCCAGAGAATCGGCGTTCAGGATGCGGTCAATGTCTGGCGTCGATAGTTTGGCCGGCGTAGTGCCGCCAGACAGCGCATAGACTCCGCGCCCCTTCTCCTGACAGTTGCCCATCCATACCAGTTTTCCGTCGAACTGTGCGACGCTGTAGCCGTTTGCGCAGCCGGTCTGAATCGTCGCATTCTGTACCGGGGCGAGTGGCGATCCGGTGGCGTTGGCTGCGTCGTAGAAAAATTGCGTTGTCCATTTGCCAAAGCCGACGACGTAATTCAGGTACTTGGTGATCGCCATTCCGCCATCTGGTTCGGCTTCGCAATTTATGAAGTCAAGCGAATTCCAGACCAGCGGCGTCTCTAGGCCGCTGTTGTAGATAACGCCGTTAGCGTCCATCACGAAGAAGTAGCCGTCTAGGAACGCCACGCCAGGAACTGTAACAGCGGGATAGTCAGTGTCTGTAATCTTGGTGATCGTGCTGGCGACCCCATCGAACACATATGCGTCCGCCGTCGATTTGAACATGAACCCTGTCGAACCAGATGCCGAGTCCTGCAGGCAGAATTGGAAGGGAAGACCTGCGACTGTAACCGCCATAACAACTCCTTATGCCAGTTTTGAGACAAATCCGATAGTCTGATTTGTCCCTTGTAAGAACCCGTTTGTGTCATAAATGCTAGCCCAAATTTCCCCTGAAGTAGGGCTAACAATGTTTACCTCGGTAAAAATTGCGTAGTTAGACCCGTGGCCCCCTTCCTTTAGGATAGGGGACCCAGAGTAAGCGGAATATCCGGCTGAAGTAAAATCGGCCGTTGTTGCTCCTGTATAAGCCCCTATGCTGCCTGAATAACGCGCACTGGTTGGGGCTGTGGCAGACCAGTAAAATTGACCCGTAGGGCTAGTTGGGTTGATGTTTGTGTTAGGAGCAACGACATACCAGACCTCCCACAATTCTTCGATTTCGTTCCATTCTGCTACCACATCACCGATCTGGTAATCCGTCCCAGAAAGCCAAGTTCCGCTTGGTTGCAACGTGCCTATGTTCCATGACACTCCCGCAGGGAGCGCCTGAGCGGAATACCCTTCTGAACCTGAATCGACTTCTGATATGGCTATCCACAGGATGTCATCAACAATCGCGTAAGCGCCGCCCTCAAGATTAAACAGTCCTTGCGCGCCGCCAGCCACCAACTCAGTTGCCATCGCCACGCCGGGGCGCTTGATCGCAGTCGGCACTCCTTCAATGTTCTCGACCAGCAGATTCTTCATCCGCGCGTCTTTGGCTAGCGTGCCGTCACGCGACTCCAGCGGATTGCAGAGATTCAGCCTCATAGCGCCCACGTAGTCGAAGCGGAAGCAGGGGAAACAATGATCTTTCGCAGCGTGTCACCGGATACGTTGTAGAGCGCGCCGTTAAAGCCGATACAGCCCTGCCCTTGCATCGCCGATCCGGTGAGCAGCAGCGCCGCACCAGGGCGCTTGAACGCCTTCACCACATCGCCCTTCACCTCGGCGAGCACGTTCTTCATGCGTGCGCCTTTGGCTAACGTGCCATCGCGGCTGAGCAGCGGCGCGGTGAGTTTCAGGCGCATTTCAGCGCGAATCCTTGTTGCTCGATCCGTCGCGGGATTCGAGCGGGGCGACTAGCGGGAGTCTCATCAGAAGTAATCCACAGTCGTTGTTCCGGCGTCTGAGCGTTCGGCGTTGAGTGCGCGAATCGTGCGCATCGCTTGATCGGCTTCTGCCATCAGCCTGACAACGGTTTGCTCTCCTTTTTGGTAGTGGTCAGCCAAATCCGAAGCAACAATCGTTGAGAAGGCGCGCATCATCGAAACGCTGATGTCTGGCGCGGTCGCTGCTGCCGTATCAGCGGCAATCGCTTCATAGGTGAGCTTGACTGTGTAGTTGTCGTTCGGAACCGGCCAGAAGCGCAGCACGCCGGCCGAAAACAGCACCTGTTCCGGTTCGCTTTGATCGAGCTTGTTCGGAATGTCTTGGTACTGGCGATGGCCGATGATTTCAAGCGGCGTATCCTCGTCGCCAATACGCAAACTGGCCGAGATTGGGAACAGGCAGTCAGTCGGAGCGCTGGCTGTTGCCGTGCCTGATACCAAGGCTACGTTTGCCGCAGCAGGATCGACCTGATACCAAAGAATCCCAATCGCGTGCAACTCCTTCAGGCGAAAGTCGATTGCTTCATAGACCAGCGCATAGTCATACGCGGTGATCGTTTCGCCAGCGCCGACAATCCCGAGCTTGCTAAGGATCGTCTGCGCCATCTGTTCGCGCGATCGCGTGAAGGAGTAGGACGCAGGCATCAGTATTCCTTGGATTTCCTGCCGCGCCGTTTCGGCTGTTCTTGCGGCGCTTGTTCATTGCTCTCGTCGCTGGCCGGCGGCTGTTCAATTTCTTGCTCTGCTGGCGCGGACTCAAGGGCAAAGTGCGAATTGCCGAGAAGTTTTTGCTGCAGCTTCTGGCTCTCGACGCTGACGAATACCCCCTGCGGGAAAACTACCCCGTAAAGGGTAGTCTCCGCATGGTCGCCAAGGTAGGCGAACTTCATCAGTTGCCCAGATAGACCGGCGTCAGGCACAGCGTACCGGCAGCAGGGGTATCCGCTGCCGTGGTGACTGCCCACTTGACCAGGGTTTCTTCGGTGATCGCCAGCGGCTCGATGGCAATGAACGAACTGACAGAACTGGTCAGGCCGGTAGCAGCCTGGCCGAGCGTCATCCCGGTCTTCACGTCAGTCGAGCCAACGGTGATCTTGGAGATCAGCGCAGCAGAGACGCCGGTGTCCAAGTCGTCAGCAAAGCCGATGAAGCCGAGCAGCGTAACGCCAGCGGGCAGGTAGCCCATATTCACGGTGTCGGCAGCTTCGTCCAGCGAGGTCGTAGCGACTTCAACGGACCAGACCCGGCCATTGAGTACCGGGCCGGCGAACTTCGGTTGCGTCTCGGTAGCGATACCAGGACGCGATACAGTTGATGCAGTCATGATTTAACCTTTCAAAAGGGTAATGGCGGTGCTGTTGGTCAGCGAAGCCGGGGCAGATGTGGTGATGGCGTTGGCCAGCGTCGTGGCATCGGTGTAAGCAACGGTCGTGTTTGCAGCAGCCAGTTCAGTCGTGCCGAACGTGAAGTTGCCATCCGATTTCGTCGCCGTCACCCAGCCGATACGGGCATGACCGGCAGCAGCAGCAGGGATGCCAGCAACAGCAAGAACTGCTGATGCGTAACCCGTCGCGTTTGCTGCGGCTTCGATAGCGTCAATCGTGCCATCTGCGCCGATGTCGAACGCCACAGCACCGAAAGTGCCAGTGGGAACAACGTCATTGCCCGGTGCAGTGCCAGCAGCGACAGCGGCCTTGATGTAGTGCTTTCCGCCGACAAAGTAGTGGAAAAGCGCCGATGAAACTGCGGTAGGCGTCGAACCGATTGCCAGCGCCGGAACGCCGATAACGTAGTTGCCCTGCAGTTTCGCCTTGATGTCATCGACAACGGCCTTGAATGTGGCGTGGTCAGTCTGCAGTTCATTCACTACATCACGAATGTTCTGCAGGACACGAACCGCGTCGCCATCCCAGAAGCCGCCCTCTTCGACGTTGCCATTAAGTGGGACGGCCATGATCAGGAATCCGCCACGCCGCTGAAGAACCCGGTCACAACGCCGTGATCCTTCAGATCGTCGGTGTCACCCGTACCGGCACCGAACGTCAGCTTCTCCACGCCGCGCATTTCCTGGATGCCCACACCGTGCAGGAAGCCATAATCGCGGGTGTTGGTCGTCGATTTGGTGCGCTGCGCCCAGCCCAGACCGACAGCCTGTGCGCCAACGAGGTAACACGGATCAACGTCAATGCCGCCGTTGCCAACACCGATCAGCGCTTCGATTTCCGGGATTTCACGAACAATAACGCCGTCCCACATCAACGAGCCGCCAGTGAAAAGCGGATTGTCGGTGCCACGCTGGCGCGCATCGCGGTTCGCCTGCGTGACCACCGAGTTCTGCGAGAAGTCACGGAAGGCACGCGGGCCGGCGAACATCACGTACCACTCTTCATCCTCGTTCAGACGGATCGGGCGGATCTTCGGCGAGCAGGTTTGAGCCATGCGCTTCATCAGCGACACGGCACCCGGCGTCAGTTTGTCGTTCGTCGAGTCGATGTTGCCGAGCGAGGTCGAATGGTCGTTCGACGAAGCGTTCGACTTGGCTGCACCAAACAGCACGCGGTCAGCGTTATCGACCAGCCATGCGTCTTTCTGGTCTTCGGTCGCGGTTGCATATGCCACGCCATTGATCGACGCTAGAGCGCCGAGAATGGCATCGCGCATCTTGGTCATCGCCCACATCTTGAGCATGACCTTGCCGGCGTCACGCAGATCGATGGCGCTCTTTTGCTCGTCCCAATCGGTGATCGCCACGGCATGACGCAGCGGCGCAACGGTCAGGTAATGCGAGCGGGAATCGAGGCCTTCCTCGTTGCCTTCCAGCGTGCCAGTGGTCTGGCCTGTGCCGGTCAGCTCATTGACCAGAGCGAAGGTAACGCGGTCGCCCTTCTTCTTGGTCAAGTCTTCCTTGAGTTGAATGATCGAATTCTCGTCGGTGCCCATGTACCGCTTGAAGCGGTTATCACGGACGTATGCCTTGAAGAATTCGTCGTCCCATTGCTGCGGGGTAAGCCCTGCGCGGGCAGTGGTGTTAGCCATGTGTTGCTCCTATCGTTTTTGCGGTGCCAAAATGGCGTCGAGGGGTGTCGGTCCGCTTTGTGGCGCATCGAAGCGCCCCTGTGCGTTCCGGGTCTGGGTCAGTGTTTGCGGGATGGCCTGCGCTGTTGCGGCTGGAGCGTCTTTGAGCTTGATTTCAAGCAGCGTCATTTCGCGCACCATTGCGCGGGTCGGCAGATCGGCAATGCGGGCCGCTTCGGCGGGATTCTTCCCGAGGTAGTAAGCGACTTCATGACCGACTTCCGATGACAGAATCGTTTCGTGCAGTTCCTGCGTCAGGAAAGGAGCCAGCCCGTTATTGATGACTGAATCGAAATCCTGATACTTCGCCTGTCCTGCTGAAACGCGAGCATCCGCAACCTTCTGAACTTGTTGCATGTGCTCCTGCTGCGTCCGCGCCTGCTGCGCTGCCTGTTGCTCCTGCTGCAACTCGGTAAAGCGCTGCTGCGCGGCGTGCAGTCCGACTGCTTGCCAATATTGCTCGTCCGACTGGTATTGCTCTCGCTGCGGCATTTCACTTGACGCTACCGGCTGCGGCTTGGCTTGGCTGCGGTACTGCTGCAGTTCCTGCTCAAGCTCCTGCCGGCGGCGGCGTTCCGCAATGATTGCAGCCTCCTGTCCTTTGCTGCGCTTCTGTTCCGGGGTTTCGACCGGCGGCGTCTCTTGTGCTGCTTCGCCCGTTACCTCTGCCGTCTGGTCAGTGACTTCTGCAGCCACTTCGACGGCGGGGGTGTCCAGAACTTCATCCTGCAATACATCGTCCATTTGCTACTCCTAAACGCCCGATTAACCCGGCGGCGGTTCTACGCCCGATAGCCCGGCGGCGGCGTCCTGCGGAAACTGTTGTTCTTCCATGACTGGCAATTCTTCAGGCATGAAAAAACCGCCCGGAGGCGGCTCGTTCATCATTTCGGCTGGCTGCATTTGCTGTCGCAGCAAGTCCATAACCATCAGTTGAACCTGTTCCGGTGTCATGCCTGGGTCTGGCGGCTGCAGCGCTGTAATGCGGCGAGTCTCGGCGTCGTAGCGGGCAATCTCGTTCTTCTCCTGCTCGTTGGCTTGCTTGTCTTCGGCGGCGCGCTTCTCCTGCTCAAGCTGCTCGATGTGCTGCGCGGCTTGCTGCATCTGCTGGTCCATCTGCGCGATCTGTTCTTCCATCTGCTTCAGCTTCTGCTGCGCTTCTGGCGGCAGTTGCTTGCCTTCTTCGCCGCGCATGCTCTTGAGTATCTTGTCCTTGGTGCGCAAACTGGAGGCTTCGATCAGGATTTCCGGGTCGATTGGTCTGCCTGCCTGTGCCATCGCCGGGGCAATGTCCATCAGCGCCTGGAATTCCTCGGATTGTATCGATGCAGAGGCCGGAGCGTCGTCAATGACGATATCCACATCCAGTTTAGCAACGTTGTTCTTGGTGCCAACTATATTCTGCATCGCCGGGTCTTGCTTCATCTGCGCTTCGACTTCTGGCGGGATTGCTTGGCCGTTCTTTTTGGCTTCATCAATCAACTGGTCGCCGAGCGTCAGCGGCTGATTCAGCCCGATGAACTTGACGTTGCGATCATCTTCGGTAACACGCACCCACTTTTCCTGCGTCCAATACTGTTTGATGCGGTTCCAGACCTTGCGATAAACGTCATGCTGGAACTGCTCAAACGAGTCGAACACCGGGCCAAGCTCGGCCAAGCCTTGCTCGCTCTTGGCTTGCAGCGCACGGCCAGACATCACGCGGTTTTCGTTGCCAGACAGTGCGGCATTGACGCCGACCGAATCAATCTCGCCCTTCGCTTCGGCTAATAACTGGAACTGCGCTGCGGCCATGTCGCCAGTTGGGGCAATCTCGAACTTCATCCCCGGAGTGATTTCAACGTGGCCGTCAGGCTTGGCGAGTTCCGCCTTGGCTTTCCTTACGTCATCAACCGCGCCCTTTTCGCCAATCGTCTGGCGCACGCTCAGAAGATGCAGCGCCTTGGAGCGTCGCTTGTTGATTTCGTCCTGCAGGCTGATCCAGCCGCGCACTACGCCGTAGCGGTTGCCGTCCCGATCGACGAAGGCGGAACCGAACACGAACCCGTCTTCCGGCTCACCATCTTCATTTACGTAAGGCGATTCAATGCGCTCAAGGATGCCGGCCTTGGTGTATGCGCTGTAATAGACCTTTCCGCCTTCCTTGCTCCAGCATTCAGCCACCCGCACGCGCTTGCGCTTCGGGTCAGCCCAGCGCACCCGTGGCACGTCGTCGTATGTCTGGCCCTGCTCGGACACTTCGCCGGCTATCGTTGCGTCAAGTTCTTTGGCGCTATCCGGCCAGCGGGAAACCGCGTCGTCAAGATCCATCCAGAGGAACTGTCCGCGATACTTTCCGTCCGAGTAATCGCGCTTGCGGCTGTGCGGATCGCCCCACATGCGGTCCCACGGAATCTGGTTCAGCTCGATGCACATCTCGCCGTTTTTCTCATAAACGGAGATGTCAGCACCGCACGAACCCTCGATCAGCAGGTTCTCAAAGCACTCCGAGCGCTTGCGGTCCCATTTGTTGTCCTGCACAACGAACTTGAGTGCATCCGATGCGGCATTCGCCCCGTCTTCGTCGCCTGGGTTACGCGGAAACGCACGCGGGTCTGATCGACGCTGGCGCTCAGTGCCAAGCAGGAAATCAACCTTCGGCTTAATGCGGTTCGAGGTGACAATCGGCTGTTTGCGCTTCTTCAGCGCCGCTTCTTCTTCGGCAGTCCATTGCTTGTGATCGTAGTAATCCCGGTCGCGCTCGCACTCCTCCCGCGAGTCGGCAGTCGCCTGCTCGGCGGACTCGTGCCATTGCACCAGCCGCGCAAGGATGTCGCCATCGCTCGTTTCAGGAGTTTCGTTCATTAGGCGGTTTTCCAGTTGTCTTCGTCGTCGTCATGGTCGCCGAATGCTTTGGCCCATGAGTCCTGCTTCTTCCGTTCGCCATCAATGACGCGAACCCACGGCCTGGACATGCACGCATAGCGCCATTCGTCCGCCGCATGGTCTTCCATGTCGCTGTCTAGGTCTTCCGGGTTGCTCTCGTCGTGCTGCAACAGCGGGATGGTGCGGATCGAATCGACGCAAGTCGTGAATGTGTAAATCATCGGCGTGTCATCATCACCAACGAACCGAGCGCGCATCTGATCCCATCCTGATACGCGCTTGTTATCTGCCGGCTTGAACACCACGCCAGACTTAATCATTCGCTCTGCGATGCTTGGTCCGCCATCAACCTTCCAGCAAGCCGGATCAGCGACCGAGTAAGCGAACTTCTCGCCGTTGCTGCGTGTTGCGATCCCTTCGCCGACTGCTTCTGCGGTTAGTTTCAGACCGACGTTCGGTTCGCCATCCTTCGCTCCGTACCATTCCCGATAGCGCACCATCGCGCCCTTCGGAAGATGCCGCTCACCATTCGACACCGCCCACCAGCCAACGCTAAACGGCTTGCTCGATCCCCAATCGAACGAACGGAAGCGCGCCCAATTGACCGGAATAGAGAAAGGCTTGATCAGGTGCTTCTCTCTGCTCCAGCAGTCGAAGAACGCACCGGCAACAATATCCCAATCGCCATCAAGCCAAGCTTTTACCAGCTCATCAGAGCCAGATGACTTTAGCAGGCTGATGTATTGCTTGTTGTCCTTCAGATACAGGTTGTCCGAAATCTTCGAAGGTATGAAAACCCTGATCAAGCCAGTCGCCGGGTCAGTAAAAGGCATGTAGGCCGGCGCAACATCAATGAATCGCGCCTTTACCCAGATATGACCCTTGCCGCCAGGGTTGCCCCCTGATCGAATGCGCCCGTGAATCCCTGCCGAGTTACGCAAACAAGCTTTCAACTTGTTGTAGCCGTATGGCGTGGCGTGGTTCGTCAGCTCATCGAATCCGATCCATGTATTTTTGTTTATTGTTCCTTGATCGTATGAGATATAATGGTTTGCGTCTTTCACCGTTATATCCGCTACCAACCTAGACCCAACAAAGGACAATTCACATGCCGCTAAAGAACTTTCCCATTCCGTCAAAACTTCCGACAAGGCGTAAGGATGCTGGTAGCCATGTTCGCGCTGACGGCTATGTAATGGAATATTGCCCAGAACATCCAGCTTGCACAAAGCGCGGCTATGTAATGCAGCACCGCCTAGTAATGGAGGTTCATTTGCGCCGTTATCTATCAGGGCGCGAGGTTGTCCATCACTTGGACGAAAACCGCCAAAACAACGCGCCAGAAAACCTTGAACTTGTTTCAGACCATTCCGCGCACCTTGCAGAACATCACAAAGATCGCAGGAAAGACAACAATCCCGCATTTGCTGCCGCTTTAACCAAGATGTCAGCAGACCCGCAATGCAGCACAAAGCAAGCTGCAAAAGACCTTGGCGTTTCACACCAGACGGTCCATGCATGCTGCAAACGCCTTGGCCTAACTTGGGCTCACGGCATTCAGTACCCGACCGAAGCACGGATACTGCGCGCTTTACAGTCAAATTCACGCAAGGAAGCTGTTCGCCTTCTTGGGATTTCTCTGCAAACTCTGTGGAATCAATACCCAGAATTGATGCGTAAGACTGCCAACCCGAAGCGGTTAAAACAGGATGCCACACCGGATGCTCTTGGATAATACCGTCGCCAATCATCTGCACACATGGAGCGGTATAAGGATCTACCGTCCCCGTGACTAACTTTGCCCCCTCTAGCGTAGCGACATAATCTCCAGCGCAAATATCCTCTATGTTCTTCGGCGATCCGTCCGCCATTAAGATGCGTGTGCCAACTGCTACACAATACTGATGCCCTTGGTAGCCGTCTGCGTCCCGCTCGTGCTCCAAATAGCGCATCTTGAGTGTCGCTCCGCCGGGGAAATACCAGCAGTTGCTGAACGGATAATCAGCACTTGGTGCGGACTTATACTGCCCGCCGTAATCAGGGAACAACTCACGCGCCCGGATCTGCAATTCTTCCAGTTCGTTGTACGTCTTGCGAAAGATGATCCCGCGCCATGCTGCTCCGTGTCGCAATCCTTCCAGGTAGTCGCCGAGCAGGTAATCCGACTTTCCGCCACCTCGCGCCCCACCAAAGAACAGCTCATCAACGAACTTGGCGGTTATCGCGCTACTTTGCGGGCCTGGTTGCGGTTCCCAAGCCATGAGCAGCCATCCATTGTTCTGCGGTTAAGTCCGGGACTGATACATGAGAGTGAGTTACAGCGCCGGAATGCTCAACAACGCTTTCAACTTTATCGCGCCACAAATCCGGGCGGCGATTCTTCAGCCAGAAGATGCAAGCGGTTGTGTCTGGCGGGTAAAACTTGCGAATGTCAGTCTTTACGATGGTGTTCATCACAACGCGAATATCAACCTCGTCATGCTCATAACCATTCGCCCGAGCAAACAGACTGCGCTCTACGCGGTTATCTGCAATCTCTTTGCTGACCTTTAGGGACTCGCAAAACTCTGGGTAGTCGTTTTTCCAACGGTATAGACTGGCGACACTCACGCCGAAGAAATCAGCAATTTCGATATCCGTCGCCCCGAGCGCGCACAGTTTCGCTGCTTGCTCAACAAACTCTGGTTTGTATTTGCTCGGACGCGCCATTGTTCTTTCTGATGCGGATGTAAAAAAGCCGCACTAGGCGGCAAGCTCACTGGGAGCGGGAGGAATAGTATGTTCAAGGCTGATTGATTCGTTAAGCGTTCGCCAGTCGCAAGCTACGTGCTTCCCTATGGGTACATCCGCACTAAGCCGACTTCAGATGCATTGCTGTTCGTCGCCGTCTTTCCGGCGTGTCACTGATGGTACGCATCGCCCATTACAGGCCAGCACTCGCCGGGTATCCAGCGTTCTAGGCGTTCAGAAAGCACAAAGCCCCTGCGGTTTCCCGGAGAGGATTTGTTTAGGGCGCACTGCCCCTACCCCAAATATCGCACAATTCTACTCATGTGTCAAGGTCATGCAGTTCGTTGCCTACATGCCGCATCGCTTCGCTAATCCACATCGAGATGCATCCCGATACGGCATCCGCTGCTGGGGCTTCTGCCTTGCTCCAGTGGCTTGCGTTCCTGCCGCTACCACCGCAGGGCGCACAGATCGCTTTTACTGCGCCGACCATCGCATCACCTCTGCCGCCGCAATTCCAGCAATGATCCGGGTGGATTTCCTCTCGAACGACTCGCGTCACGAGCACTAATCGCTGATCCTGATCAAGACTCCAGCGCATCGTCACGCCCATCAGGCGTCCGATTAGCTTTCGGATGCTGTCCGGGTCGTGCAAAAGGATTGCTCGTGCTGTCATTGCCGCTTCTGTTGAGCAATAGCCAAGCGCCCCGGCGATGTTCTCCCATGTCAAGGTAGGCACACCGCCGCCGATGCCAGCATCGAACGAACATGTCTTCGGATTCAGTTTGCCAAGTATCTCAGGTGCGCCCATTTATTCCCCCTTGTTTGCGTACATCGAACACTTCCGAACCTTCTTGCGCCCCAATCGTCACACCTCTACCCGCTGCGAGAAACACACTTCGACCAGATGGAAGCGACAGCCCTTGCACGTCCGCGATTCTTTGGCGATTAGTTGCGAAAGCGGATCGCGCATTTCGGATTGTCGCTGCCATTCAGCCATTAGTTGTACTCTCCCCGATTAGCCGTCACCAGACTGAACTGATGACGGCACATGCTTTACGCCGCGAGCCGTTCTTTGAGTGCGTAGCCCATCAGCGGCCACATCTTTCCGATGGCGTTCTGGCGGGCAATCTTGCGGCCAAGTTCGGCGTCGAAGTTCTCCGGGCTGGCGCAGGCCGACTCACCCGTGACGGTGAAGCCGTTGCGCAGGACGAGGACGCAGAAAGTCAGCAGCTCCAGCGCTGCCGGGATGCCTTCGTGAAAACCCGAACGGATGCCGTCTGCCGCCGTGAAGTAGTGCTCACTGGCGATGTTCGCCTCGATGTCTGCCGGCGTGACGCGCGGGGCGGTCAGTCCTTTGTCCTGTATCTCCTGTTCGATTGCTTGATCATTCATGGTTGTTTCCTTTTCTGTTGCCGTGGCTTCATCGGGTGACACGGCTAACCCGTAAATCAGTGCTTATATCCGAAGGTTACGGTTGCCGTGATGCAAAGCGCCGAACCCCAATATGCCGCATCCGCCCAATTGCCATGAATTGCCCACCTCGCAGCGTTCAAGCAGTAAAGCGTCATGATAACGTAATTGAACAGCGCGGGATTCTTGAGTAGGTCAGCCACGCTGTAGATCCTTGAGTTTCGCTTTAAATTCCTGCTCGATCGCTTGGCACTCTTCCCGCGTCCATTTCCGGCTGCGCGGCGAGTTCTTGAGCCGGTCAAATTCCGCCTGTCCAATGCGGGCCGGAAGTCGTGCCTCGTATTCGGTCGCGTTGCCGCCCTTGAACACGTTGCATTGATCGCAGCTCTTGTGAATGTTCGCGGTGTCGAAACGCAATGCGGAATTCGCCCCGACTGATTTCCAATGCGAGGCGTGCCACTCTGCAGCGTCATTCGTTCCGCAGGAGATGCAGGACATTTCCCTATCCCGTTCGCGCACAAACGTATTAACGGCCTTCTCTGTGCGTTTCAGCCAGTATTGCAGCGGTTTCAATTCCGCCAGCTTGGCCTTCGTCTCTTTCCGGTCAGCCTTCTCGCGCTTTGCTTTGATTTTCTCGGCGATAGACAGAGCGTAGGTCACCTTGCAATCATAGCTATCGCAAGTTGGCTGCAATGGGCGCGTTGCCGTGTAAGGTGTTTTGCATATGCGGCAGCGCTTCAAAGCTCTATCCCTCGCGCCGCCGCCCTGATCCCAGCCGACAGATTACCCGCGCCTAGTCTGCGCAAGCGTTCGATTGTCTGCTCGTCGAGATAGACGCACATCTTGCGGCATGGCACCTCGGCGGGCCTGCCAGCGCCTTCACGCTTGCCGCCGCGTTTCGGTTTGTTTTCCATTCTGGTTAGAGATACTCGTACTGCGCGTAAAAGTCGAAGCCTTCCGGCGCGTAACGGTGGGCAAGTTCGTATTGCTCGTTGTGAATCTCGTTGGCCTCGACTTCGGCGTCAATGGCGCGCTGCTCTTTGAGGTTGAAAACTTCGTCGTTGAACTCGTGGCTGAGTGCGTTTTCCATTTTCTTCTCCGGTTCGTTGTTATGTGTGCTGCTAGGACTGAATTATAGCAACAATCAAACAGAATGCAATAACAAATCAAATAAATTTGTATTTCTTTTGATCTGACCACACCACACCACTATCTGCCCCATAAGCGAACAAGTATTCGATGAACTCAGCGGCTTCCTTTACCCGAAATTCCCGCGTCTGAATGCCGAGCTGTACCACGCGCTCAAAGTCAAGGCTCGGAACCACTCGCCCGTCATGATGCAGCGGCGTTCCGGCGTCGCGCATGACCTTGGCGAATGCATCCACAAGCAGCCGCTTCCAGTCGTCAAGAGCCAATTTCTTGCCGAGGAACGTGCATTGCTTTGCAATATCACCGACCATCGCGTGATATTTTTCCTCCTGCTCCCGCTTCTTTGCCGGCTCTCCGAGTCGGAACACGTAGCCCTCTGGCGCGGCCAGCACATGCCGGCAGGCGGCTTTCCTCGCTGCTTCGCCGGTCAGTTTCAGGACGATGGCGCTCATTGCTCACCCCTTGCCCGCTCGCTGGCTACGCCGTCTGCGATGCCCTTTTCGTAGGCGATCTTGACCACATGCGCCAAAGCAGCATCCATGCGCCAGCGTGCATCAGGGTTAGCGACAAGATACTTGGCGAACTCGCTGCGGATGGTGTCGAGATTGATCATTCCGACATCTCCCAATCCGGTAGCGCTCGCTTGATCACGATCAGCGTGCAAACGTCGCCATCGGCGAGATGCTCGTTTTCGTCAAGCGTCTGGCGGATCGCGTCGCGCAGCCTTTCGTTTTCATCGATCAGCGACTGGCTGATGTCATCGTCTCCGGACAGCAGCGAACGCAGCCGCTCAACCTCGGCAATCGTCGCGTCAATCGCTTCGCCGATCACAGCCGGCGCAATCATCGGCACGCTTTCATCTGTGCCGCTCCGCCAGATGTTGTATAGGCGCAGGGTTTCAATGTGGTCGGTCATGCGAACATATCCAGTTGATTCGGCGCATTGCGCACCATTGCTGCCTCGCGCCGGCAGTTCGCCGCCCAGCCAAGCAGGACAAAACTGAACGCACGGTGCTTGGTGCGCCGTGATTTTGATTCACGCAGATAGACGCGAGCTTGATGAATCAGTCTCTCTCGCATCATGCCGCCAGCCCCAGCGCTTCAAATTCATTGCGCACCTGTTCGGCCATGACCGCAGCCGATACCGCTTCCGCGCTCATGCGCATCAGCGGCTTTTCCAGCGACGTGAGCAGCGCCAGTGCCGCGTCAATGTCTTCGACGGTAAGAGGCACGCCGTTCGCCAGCCGCGTTTCGAGCTTGAGCAATGGCGCGGTATCGGTTTCCGGGAACAGGCGATTTATTAGGCTGGAAAATCCAGAAATACACCAGTCAACTCTTACATAATCGTCTCTGTTATGGAGTTGAGTCACTGGATAACCGTCCAAGCTATCGCAATATCCACTTTTCATCTCTAACAGCGCCTGGCGCATCGGGCGTAACCACGCAGAAACCCTCCTTCTTGTTATTTTCTTCACAGCAATAGTCCTTTGCTTTGCATAAAATCTACCGGGTGTTTTTTGCCTTTTTGCAGATTACAAATTGACCTAAGCAGCTGTATGTTCTCGTCGGAATTAGAGCCTCCTAGATACAACGGAACGATATGGTCAATGTGATAATCATCTTCAAGCGGAACCCCACAACAAGCGCACCGCCCTTTTTGAAGCAAGAATAATTTCTCTGTAAGCCCTTTTGATATAGAGCCTCCAGAAGCCTTCTTTCTCGCTCTCCGGTTGTTGTTATGAACACGGCTTAACTCTAGATTTTCTGCAACGTATTTCGCCTTGCGCGCCTTAATTTTTTCTTTGTTGTTTTCGCTATAGTTAATTTGGATTTGCTTACATTTTTCTGGGTTTGCTGCTCTATATGCCTTTTTCCGCTCTTTCTCTTTTAAAGGGTTTTCTTTTCGCCACTTTGCATTTGCTTCGTTTGATCTCTTTGCGTTTTCTGCATAATATTTAGCTCGGTATGCTTTGACGCGATCAATGTGCTTCTTTACTGAAGCGGCCTGAATTTTCTTTACTTTTTCAGGATTATCTTTGTGCCATTTAGCAGCGGTTGCGATAGCCTTTTCCTTGTTTGCCTCGTACCATACCGCTTGCGTTTTCTTTTGCCGCTCTAGATTGTTTTTCCGCCACTCTTTAAGCCTAAGCGTTTCTTTTTCTTTGTTTTTCTCGCGCCACATGGCGTTATATGCTTTTTTACAAGGGTCACAAGCCCCTGCTGCTGTAAATTTAGTGCTTCCGCACTTTATGCACGTTTTCACTTTGATTCTCCGCGCAGCCATGCTTCTACTTTCTTTCGAGGGATGCGCTTCATGCGTCTTGCTTCTGCATCAGTTGAATGTCGGCCAGATCGGCAGCGAAGAACGCATCCCACACGCGATAGCGTTCCTCGTGGTCGTCAATCGTTGCCGGAATTTTGATACCTTTGGCGTTGAACAGATCGCACTCGGCGCGCAGTTGATCCGGTCCCGGCGTCAGGTCGATGCGGATCAATTTGCGCAGTTCCTCGATTTCAGCCAGCGTGAAATGACAGGCGTCGATCTTGCATTGCGCCCAGGCTTCAAAGTTGTTGCGGAATTGCTTGGTCACGGTCGCCATGGTTAAAACTCCACTTCTTCGCTGGCGGTAATCGGCTGATGGCACTTTGGCGCATCGTTTGGCGATTCTAGGAACTGTCCGGATTGCGGATCGAACCAGAACTGCAGAGATCCATTCCAGCCTGATCCATTACGCTGCGATTCGCAGGACAGCACCGCGTCAGGTTCGTGGCTCATCGCCATATCGCCAGAACTCATCGCCTTGTGCTTCGGCTTGTTGCGCCAGACGCTGAACACGTTCTCGGCCATGTCGCAGATTTCGCTGGTGCCTTTGACATCGTGCAGGCCAGCCGGCTTGTCATCGCTTGCTCCTTTGCGGGCATGGGCAACAAGGTGGATATGCGGCCCGGACTGATGCGCAACGCTTTGCAGCGAATCAACGAAATGCTTCTGCCGCGTGAAATCGTCCGAGCCCACCCCGATGCCGCACTTCATCAGGCTGTCGATCACGATATGCTGCACGCCATGCGTTGCCACCGCGTAACGGCAAAGAGCAACCACGTTGTCAGCCTTGAGCGCGCCCTGATGGTCGAACAGCCATAGGCGCAACTTGGCGTATTCAAACCAGTCATCAACAAAGCCCTTCGGTGGGCGGCTTGATCCGGACTCCTGCCGGCACTTCCTGGCGAGAACTTCCTCCGGTTTGAATTCCGGGCTGATGATCAGGACTTTGTTGCACAGGCGCATGACGTGCAGCATGACCTGCGAAAGCATCTGGCTCTTTCCGTGTCCTTTGTAGCCAGTCCAGATCGACAGTTCGCCCGGGCGCAGCTCGATCAGGTCATGCGTCTTGAACCACGGCAACGGCACGCCGATGGCACCGGCCTTGTGGTTCAGCACGTCAAGCGTGCGCTTCTTGAAGCGTGAAGCATCCCGGACTTGATGGACGTTTTCCGGCTCGGTGAATTGCGATAGGTCAATGCTGGCGTCGATCAGGTTCATAGTCCGCAACCGAACGGAGAACCGCACCCGGATTCAAACAAATCATCCTGCCCCGGTTTGTACTGCCCTGGCGAATACTTTGCCCATTGAATTACCTGTTGAATTCCATGTGCCCCGGCGTGCTTTCCTGCTCGAAACATCGGCTGTCCAACTTCTCGCTCTAGCGCGCCGAGCTTGCCTATGTCCCAGCTCGAAAGTCGGCGAAGGTCGTTCCGATTTGCGTTAGTGCAAGGACTGCATTCGTCGCTTCTGTGGTTTAGCTTTTTAACGCCAGCACGCGTTAAAAGCTCGTCTCGCTCCATATCGCTATGCATGAATAACGGATGCCAAACAGCCCTTCCGCCGTGGTACTCGCTTGAATCGACAAATTCTGGAACATTCTTTCGATCCTCGCTTTCTGCTCTGCGCTTACCGATCATAACGACTACGCTGTTATTTGTGTCAATGTCGTCAATCCAATTTAGGAACGGGAACCCTTTTAGCCATGCTGTGCAAAACTGCGATCCGTGCATCGGGAATCCGCTCTTCATTCTGACAAGAGCTTGCATCCCCATGCTTTCAATCCGTGAAGTGCTAAAGCCGTATTTGCGCGCCAACTCCTCGCCTAACGTTATTCTCTCTGCCCACTCAGAAGACGCCCATCTCGTATCGCAATAAACAACACAGCAATCTTGCAAGCCTTTCTCGTGCGCCCATTGAATCATCGCCATGCTGTCGTTTCCGTAGCTTACTGATATAGCGTATTTCATTTCCAACCCCGATCCGGCGCCCAGGATGCGAACGTGTCGCCGGCCATCACGCAAAGGTGCTTCGGCCTAACCGAAATCAGCGCCTTCGTCAGATCGCGCACTTCCGTCGCTGTTTCGTCGGCAACGATGGTGACGTCGAAGTGGCCGAGCCGCTCAAACTGCTTCGGCGTGATCTCGTCGCCGTCCTCGAGCGTCAGGTCGCAGAATCCGACCTTGTGCGGGCGGTAAATGTTCGGGTGCGTGCCGTCGAGAAAGATGCGCACCGGCAGTTCTACCCCGGAATTTTCCAGCGCGTTGAAGTAGTCAAGCCCCTTCATAGCGCACCCCGCATCCATTCGGGCAATGCTGGCTTGCCGTTGATATGAGCTGGTGTTGCGATCTCGTCTGTCCAGTGCTTTCCTTTGATCCATCGTTCGGGGTCTTTGCGAAACCTTTCCTCGGTGCTGGAACAAACCGCCGTAGCTGCCGCAACGATAACCGGAATTAGTTCGTCGTCAGGACTAGCCTTAAGCCACTCACGGATAGCGGCCTCCTTCCCTTTTTTCTTACCATACGCATCCCAAAACTCACTAAAGCCGTCAGGCGGAATCGCTGGTGTATGTTCCCTTCCCTTCCCTTCCTTCCTACCTGCGCGTGTAACCACTGTCACTGTCTCGTCAGTGACGCGTGGTGACGCGTCAATTCCTTTTTTGGGGAGGGGGGGGGGTAAAGCGCTTTCTTTTTCCCGAGGGTTGATGTGCTGATGCTCTTTGAACGTCGGAATGAATGCGAGTGAATCACCGTAGAGCACGCACAGGGAACGCGTCACTAACTCGTCACACATCGCGTCAATGTCGCAATCGTCCGCCGGGAAATAGCGCATCTTGAACGTCTTAGGCTTCCAAGATAAACGGCCTTCCTTGTCGGCTTCGCACCAAATGGCGATATACAGCAGACGTGCCAGAGGGGAAAGTTCTACGATATCTTCAGATGTGAAAAATTCAGGCTTAACCGTGCGAATCCTCGCCATTATTTTTTACTCCGCAAGCCAGCCAGCAGATCGCGTAGAATTTCAGCCTGTTTGATGCGTTTTGATTTTTGCGTGAGAATGTACGGCAACTGTGCTGCTTTTAGCTGCGCTTGAAAGAAATGATCATTCATTTTTATTCCCTGAACGCCACCACGAGAAGAGGGCCTTGACGCCCTGTATCAGATCAGGGTGCGGTCCTTGCGGATTTCGCGCCCCTCTCGTGGTGGCTCTGATAACTGCTGCATGTAATCCCGAAATCGTCACAATCCGGGGGCATCGGTTTTACCCGTTTCCGAGTATCACTACTCTAACGCATTCCGGGTAAAAGTGGAAGCGTAATATGCGAATAAAATTCGATTTGCGTCAATTTTTTAACATTACGCGGGCGGAAAAAACCGGCCGGAGCCGGTTCGCTGGGCGGGTTGTGGTCAGCCTTCCAGCAAGGAGGCTTGCTGCTCGGTGCGCTCGTAAGCGTCACGCACATCGAACAGGCTTTCCTGGCGCTGGGCGTTCTCGATGCGCGTACAGGCGATGTCGAAATACTTTTCATCGCGCTCGATACCAATGAACTTGTTTCCAGCACGCAGCGCAGCGACGCCGGTGGTACCAGACCCCATAAACGGGTCGAGAATCACACCTCTTGCCTTGACGACTTCCAGCGTCCATTCCATGAGACGCAGCGGTTTTTCTGATGGATGCCCATTCAGCACGCGGCCAACAGGAAGGCTGATGCGCTTCGTATTCGCGTCCCGGCTTGTCCATGCGATCTCGCAATCAGCCATTGTTGGTACCGCGTTTTGCTTGTCCCACACCAGCCAGCAGCGGGTCGGCGGCAATCCGTAATAGTTTCCCCCCCAAAACACGGAAACGTCAGCGATCGCCATGAGCGACAACAGCAGCGATACATCAGGCGCGGCGTTGTCCCATACGACCATTTCCTTGAATTCTTCCTTTGCGCCCCATGTACCGCCCTGCATGCGCTTTCCGAGACCATAAGGCGGGTCTGTAATCACCGCATCAACCCGATTCAGCGTCGGCAGGATAGCGGCGCAATCTCCTAGGTACAACGTTGCGTTGCCGATTACGACCGGCTCCATCTTGCCCATGTGCTATGCTTTCCTCTCTCGTTGCATCCAAGCCCCGTTTGCCGTCCCCGGCGCGGGGCTTACCTTTTGTTGCTTGACGCTTTTGTGCCTGATATTGGTTATAGGGGGCTGACGTACTAAATTGCAAATGCGTCATGATCCCTATCATGCGTTAGGGGACTTCGCCTTGTCGATCCGCTGGCGCACCCACTTCGCGCCCCCGAGTCGTTGCAGCTTGTACCGCTGTCCTTCCGTCATGCGCAGGCTTACGGTAACGGTCGTCTGGCCTTCCGCTACCGGCTTGCGCCCTTGGTTACGGCCTACGCCGCCGCGTTGTGCTACAATCTTTGCACCTTCCGAACTAATGTCCGGCGTTGGTTGCCCTGGTCGCTTTGCGCCGGGGTTTTTCATTTCAAATCTTCCCCGCACGTATAGCACCAGGGTACAGTAGCCGGCCAACAGCTCCCGCACTTCCCGCAAAGAACAACATCTTTAATCTTTTCGTCGCACTGGCACGCTTTCGCTTTCGCTTTGTCGTCGTAAATGCGTTCACAGCCAATGCACTGAAAACCGCGCCTTCCGGCGCGGCCCTTGTCGTTGTCGATCATTTGTAAATAAGCCGGATGTCACGGCAACCAGCGAACGCAACGGCATCGTTCCATTCGAGAAACGAGGCGATAGGCTCTTTTCCGTACTGCGTCAAAACTTCGTAGTGGTGAATTTTGCTTTGCATTTTGTTTTTCCCGTTGCGTTGTTTGATGGTTCTATTGTAGTGCGCAATCAAACAATGTCAAGGGTTATTTTTAGTCCCCTAACTCATCGGTCAACCGGAACTCCGCATAAAACCGCGGAGTCCGGTTACCTCAGCCGTTCGGCGTCACAAGCCCCCGCCACTGGTCTTCATTTGTGATTCCGATGGCCCGGCCATTCAGGGCTACGAAATCCAGCCCCGGAACGTACTGCGCCATCGTTTCGATGACGAGGTATTGCCCTCGGTCGTCAATGAGGAATATCTCCCACTGATACCAGCCAGCCATGACCGGGCGACCGTCTCTACCGCAGTCAAACCATTGTGTCAGCTCTTGCCGGTCCGAAGATGCGCCGTCGAACCCG
>Ga0172380_10002094_pt1 | contig 32326 bp, 38 predicted proteins | sample Leawe162metaG_FD_119747 | JGI IMG/M metagenome (GOLD analysis project Ga0172380, IMG submission 119747) | Leachate microbial communities from a municipal landfill in Southern Ontario, Canada - Leachate well 162 metaG | ecosystem: Engineered > Solid waste > Landfill > Unclassified | place... | reverse complement strand
TGACACCTAGGCAATTACGCGTATCTGAGATTATTTTTTTTCCGAAAAGCCCAGCAAAAGGAGGGTTTTTGATGTGCGTATCGTTGCGTAAATGCGTGGTCTGCGGTGATGAGCTTCAAGCCCACGCCGCTGCTGGTCGTCCAAGATTATATTGTGGGCCGATTTGCAAGATGAACGCGCTGAAGCCGAGATACATTGGACGATACCCCTACGTTGCGCCGTCGCCGCGACCAAGCGGCGTCGCTTGCGGGGGCTGCGGGCAAACTGTCGTGCAGCCGCGCGGTCGGGGTGGATCAAAGAGATACTGCGATCTCGCCTGTAAGCGAACGAGCGAAAAACGGGACTATTTGCGCAGCACCGGACGGGTTTCACTTAAGAACTTCAAGTCGCGATCCGGGCAGTGCGCGCGTTGCGGTGCTCCCATCAATGTGAAAACAAATCCGAACGCGCGGCCGCGCCAATTCTGTTCGCGCGCTTGCGCGCACGAGGCAAATCGGGTGTACGAAAATAGCAAGGCTACCAAACGTGCCGGACGGCATCGCCGCCGCGCCCGCAAATATGCTGCGCCCTATGAGACGTTCAGCGATCGAGAGATTTTCGACCGCGATGAATGGATATGCGGCATTTGCCACGAACCGGTCGATCCCGTCATAAAATATCCGAATCCAAAAAGTAAAAGTTTGGATCACAAAATTCCGCTCGCTCTTGGCGGGCATCATGTGCGCTCGAACTGCCAGTGCAGTCACTTTGACTGTAATAGCAGGAAGCGTCATCAAATGGTTTGTGAGGTCGTCAATGTCGAAGCGAGCTAAAAAGAACACCACCAAGGCAGCGAACGCCGTCGCCGCCGCTGAGGCCGCCCAAGCAAAGCCCGAGGCGATCGCCGCGTGGGTGCCAGAGCAGATTCAGCAATGGGACGTCGACCGAATGCGGCCGGCGGAACGCAACCCGCGCAAGCATCCGCAGAAACAAATCGAGCAGCTGGCGGCGCGCTACAAGATCGTCGGCTTCACCAAGCCGATGTTCGTGCGCCACGATGGCCGGATCATCGCCGGACACGGCCGATGGGAAGCCGCAAAACTCGCTGGGCTCAAGACGGTGCCGGTAATCGTCGCGCCGCAGGAATGGACCGACGAGCAATGCCGCGCCGAACTGCTGGCCGACAACGCCCTGGGCGATGGCTCGAAATGGGATGAAGAAATGCTCGGCACCGAATTGGTCGAACTCGGCGAAGCCGGAATGGATCTGAAAGCGCTCGGCTTCGAGCCGTTGAAGGATGGTAACAAGCAGCCGGGTGACACCGCGCCGCAGTTGGCCGGGCTGTCCTATTCTGTCGTCGTGCGCTGCCGGGACGAGGCGCATCAAGGCGAATTGCTGGATCGTCTGGATAAGGAAGGTCTGGAATGCCAAGCGTTGATTTCGTAGTCGAGTCGAAACTCGACCTGACGCCGCGCGTCAAGCAACTGTCGGGCATGTTCGACGTGCCGGCGCAGGAAAAACTGTCGCATCACTGGAAGGGAGAAATCCCGCTCGATGCGCGCGACTGGAACGTCGGTCTGATCGTCGGCCCTTCGGGCGCGGGCAAGTCGTCGGTCTCGCGGCAATTGTTCGGCGAAGAGCAGACGTTCGAGTGGAAGGCGAAGTCGATCATCGACGACTTCGGCAAGCAATTCACCATCGCACAGATCGCTGAAATCTGTTCGGCAGTTGGGTTTAACACTATACCCAGTTGGATGAAGGCATTCGCCGTACTATCGACCGGCGAAAAATTTCGCGTCGATCTGGCGCGGCGGCTGCTCGAGGGCGGCGATCTGATCATGGTCGACGAATTCACGTCGGTCGTTGACCGGCAGGTCGCCAAGATCGGCTCGCACGCCGTTCAGAAACACATTCGCAAAAGCGGAAAGAAATTCGTAGCGGTGACGTGCCATTACGATGTCGTTGACTGGTTGCAGCCCGATTGGATGCTGGAACCGGCGACGATGACTTTCCAATGGAGGTCACTTCAACGACGACCAAATCTCAATGTCGAAATTGCGCGCGTCGATCACTCGGCGTGGAAACTATTCGCGCCTTTTCACTATCTGACCGCTGAACTGCATCGCGCGGCGGCGTGCTACGTGTTGTTCGTCGAGGGCTATCCGGCGTCGTTCGCCGGCGTGCTGCATCGACCACACCCGAAAGTTGATGACGTCAAGGGTGTGTCGCGCTTGGTGACGTTGCCAGATTATCAGGGCCTGGGGCTGGCGATGATATTGGCCGAGACGCTGGGCGCGGCCTACAAGGCGGACGGCAAACGCCTGCGCACCTATCCCGCGCATCCATCATTGGTGCGGTCGTTCGATAAATCGCCGCGCTGGGTGCTGGAAAAGAAACCGGGCGTGTTCGCGCCATCGCTCGGTGTGACGTCGGGGCTCAAGAATGCCAACCGAACGCAGGATGGCGAACATGACGGCAAGAAATGGAACATGGGCTCGCGCCCGTGCGCCGTGTTCGAATATGCCGGCGACGCAATGTCGGCGGCGGAGGCGCGCGAATTAATCTCGGGCGATGAAGAGGTGGCGGCATGAACACGATCTGGCGTGAAGCTCCGGCCGGGCGGCGACCCGCGTTCTATTGCGACGTGGGTGAACATCGGCTGTTCGTGCAACAGAGCGTCCGTTCACACTGCGCGCGCGGGCTTGTGGGGCATGAATATCAATTGAGCCACAACGGTGTTCGTCAGGGTGAATTCACATCGCTGCGCGCGGCGCAATTGGCGGGCGAGCTCATGGCACAAACGAAAACGGCCCCGCGGGTGTAAATCGCGGGGCCGATGCCTTATTGTCTAGCGTTCTGGCACGTCGAAGAATCCCTGGAAGCCGCGCATCGCCTTGAACGTGAGCGGGCGCGGCTCGCTCAACACAAAACCGAACGGGCCGTCGAACCATTTCGATGGATGGTCGGTGACGACGTCGATCAATTCGACGCGGCCGATGATGCCGCCGAATTGCAGACGGCGCGTGTCGATGGCGATCTCGTAACGATGTTCGATTTGGGCGACGGAATGATCATGCAGCTTGGAGGCGGCGTGAATCAACAGGGGTCCGCGATAGTTCGTTGACCATGTGCGGTTCTCGATCGGCTTGATGCCGTCCACGATCAGCAAGGCGTAGGGTTGGCGTATGGTCAGGGCACGCATGGGTGCATCTCCAATAGAGGGGCGGCCAGATTACGCGGCCTCAAAACGAATTTCAGTCTGGGTCGCCACGCGCCGCAGATCGTGCTCCATCTGCAGCACATGCTTGCGGATCAAGACAAGCTGATCCGCCATCTTCTTCACACGATCCGCCGAGACGCGTTGCGCCGCGACGCATTCGCCTTCGTCAAAGCCGGCACAAACCATATCGACGATGGACGTGATCTTGCTTTCGAGCCGGGACAGGGCGGCCAGGTCCTTCGGTGACGCGCGCGGGGCGCTGGCGAAGGCGTCGATTTGCATCTCCGCTTCGCGCAACGCAATTCCGGCGTGTTTCACCTGTTCGGCCGTGCGCAGCTTGCCGGACGCGATGTCGCGGACAAGTTGCCCCTGCCGTTCTTTCGAGACCTGCGCCACGCCCCAGGCCATCGTCACGGCAAGATTGCCGCTCGCCACCAACCTCTGAATGTCGGCCGCGAGATTGAGCAGGGTCAGCCGTTGCGTGACGATCGCCGTGCTCTTGAGCCCGAGCTCGTCGACCACGCGCTGGACGCTGTACCCCTGATCGAGCAAAGCTTGGAAGGCGTTGGCTTCCTCGATCGGGTTCATGTCCTGACGCTGCAGGTTTTCGACGATGGCGCGCAATTGCATTTCGGCGTCATCGACCTTGACGATCTCGGCGCGGATGGTTTTCACGTCGAGATACTGATGCGCGCGAAAGCGGCATTCGCCGGCCACGATCTCATACCGGAATTTGCCGCGTTTGATCGGGCGCAACGTGATCGGCTGAATCAGGCCACGCGCCTTTATCGATGCCGCCAGCCGTTCGATATGCTCCTGGGGGAACGTCTCGCGCGGCTGCTTCGGATTGCGCGTGATCAGGTTGAGAGGGATCATTTGTGCCATGGGGCGATCTCCCTTCCGGCAAGCGCGCGCGATACGGCTTCGACACTCCAGATACCGTATTGACCGGCGAGCGACCTGCCGAACGAGGCGAGTTCTTCGACGATCACCACGTCGCCGGCCATTGAGCCCCATACGCGGCGGACGCGCAGCGCGCGCCCCGCGAAATGAAACACCGCACCGGCGGGAATGATGGCCGCCCGCTGGATCGCGGGCGGGTCGAACAAGGTGGGTTGGCGAGGGATCATCGCGGCACCCGCACGATGTTAAGGATGAATATCTGCCCGTTGACGTGCACGACCGGGTTGCTGGCGTCTGACACGTCAACGTGTTCAATCTCGGCGCAATCGTCGCTTTCCTGGCCGGAGGCCGGGTCAAAACGGTGACACAGTTTTTCTTCGATATGATCCCGGATCGCGAGGCCGAGATCGCTAGTTGAGAGTTCGTTCATGGCTGGTCTCCTTGTGTGAAGTCTGCTATTGGTTCGATGTCACCAGCGCCAATCGGGATGGTCTCCTTGTGGGCGCTGTGACATGGGGCGAGCGCTGCGAACGCTCGCCCCGCTGCTTTTGGAGGTCGAGAAAGATCGGGTCCGGCAATTGCTCGGCGAAGGCGATCAACTGCTTAAGCGAGAAATCCCGGAGCCCGGTTGTCGCGATGAACAATTGAACGAGCGGCCGTTCGCTCCAGAATGATTGCGCGGCGAGATCGCGGCGGGTCATAGCGCAAGCCCGCTGATGATCATCGCGAACGCAATTGAAAATACGAGAGCGACGACGACGTTGCGACTGAGATTGCGAACGGCTGCGCGGCGCGACGTATAGAACATGGTGGTCTCCTTGCATGTGACCTCTGCGAAAGGCCGTTGAAAAGATGAAGGGCGGCGATACCGTCGCCGCCCTCAGTCACAAACGTTCGAACGCGATACCAATCGAACGTCAGCGCTTCTTGGTCTTACTCTTGGTCGTGGTGGGCCTGACCTTTGCCTTACCGGCCGGGCCATCGTAGTGCGGCGTGCGCAATTCCTTCGGCAGCCAGCCGGTCTTACTGACGTTGACGAAAGCGAACTTGGCGATCTCGGCACGCTTGCCCTTCGACACCTTGCGGGCTTCGTCGGCGTTGACGGCCTCAGAGATCGCGGCCAGGCAGAACGTCTTGCCGCAGCCTTCGAAGTAACCCTTGGTATCGAACGCTTTGCGCAGCGCGACGTTCATCACCTTCGGGTCGATGCCGGCAATGATGGCGTCGTACCGCTTGCTGATCTGCTCCGGTGCCGAATGGTATCGGCTCTCAGGGTGGATCTGAGAGGCAACGATGCCGGCGAGTGTCGCCGCGAACGGGTTCGCGTGCGGATGAGCAACGAGCGCGGTCTTGATGCCGGTAAGACGTTGTTCGGTGAGACGTTCCGATAGCGCCTTGGTGAGCGTGGCCGGGCCTTTCTTTGCGGGCTTAGTTTTGCCGGCGCCCGTGTCGCCGCCCTTCGCCGCCGCGCTGTTGCCCTTGCTCTTGGCGGGCATCGTCCAGCCGACATTGATGGCGATCGCGCCTTGGTCGAGCGTCACAATGCAACCGGACGCGGCGCGGTGTTTGTCTGTGATGCCGCGCGTCAAGATCGTGTCGGTCAATTCCGCCTTCTGCTCTTCGGCGGTTTCCTGTTCCTCATAATCATCGGTCGTTTTGATGATCTTGGCGAGCTTCGCAAGCTTGGTCTTTTCGTCGGCCGTCGGCTTGAACGGCGGCTGAATGCGGCCGTACTCAAAATGATTCTCCGGCCGTTCGGTCAGCACGAAAGACCAGCCTTCGGCTTTCAGCTTTTCGACGGTCTCGACGACCTTTTCCTCGAGCATCGTCTGCAACAGTGCAGGATCGGACGCGACGTGTTCGCCCCCGAACAGGTCGGTCACGACTTTGCCGCCGCGATCCTCGTAGGCTTTCTGGCCTACGGTCTTGAGCATGGCGGAAATGTTCCGCTGTCCCTGCTTGATCGCATCGCGGATATTGTGCGAGTAGCAATTGCCCGACTTTTTCAGCTTGGCGTAAAGCGCGGCCTGTGCCTTCTTGTCGGTGAGCAGCGTGAAGGCTTGAACGTCTGCCTCGCGAAGCTGTTCCTTCTGCCACGCGGTCAGGATCACGTCATCGAGCGCCCCAAGGGCGAGACGCTGGCGAACGATCTTGGTGTCGATGCCGAAGCGGATGGAAATCGCGTCCACGTCGAGCGGCTTTTCCTTATCGACGTGCAGGGCCGAGAAGGCGCGATAGGCGTCGACCGGGTGCATGTCGGCGCGGACGAGATTGAGAGCGAGGCTCAATTCGCGGGCCTCGGCGTCGCTCGCCGTCGAAATGATGACGGGGATCGGCGCGTCGGCGGCCAGGTCGCCGGATTTGACGAGAGCCTGGGCGGCTTCGAAGCGCTTGCCGCCGTCGGCGACGACATAGCCGGTGTCGTTCTTGCGCACGATCAACGGCATTTGGATGCCAAGCGCCTTGATCGAGGCGACGAAGTCGGATTCGGCCCCGCGGCCGATCTTGCGCACGTTGACCTTGTCGTCGATGCGCAACAGGTTGAGCGGGAGCGTGGTCGAGGCGGTGATATCGATGGTCTTGGACGTCATAACGAAGTCTCCTTGTGTGTGAATGGCCGCGCTGCGAACGGGGCCAAGGTGCAGAATGCACCGTCGAGCGCACCGTTGCCGATGCGCTCTGCGCTGCATTCACAGATTTCGATTAGGCGGGTTGCTTCAATTCGGCCATGTGAGCGCCGAGCGCCCACAGGGCTTTGTTGAGGCGCACGTCTTGATCGATGCCATTGATCTGCCGCGTGGTGACGCGGCGGACGCGATTGCCATCACGGTTGAACGCCGACAAGCCGCCGCGAATGACGTTCTCCTGAATGACGTTGAACGTGGTCCACAGATCGGTCGGTTGGTCGGCATGGCGTCGCGGCACGAGCAGCTGCGATGCCTTGATCGGCGTCTCGACGTTGCCTTCGGCATCGGCGAAACGCATCGTGTGGGCGCTCTCGGCAAGCGCAATGCGCTCGTCATTGTTGAGCTTGATTTGCGACCACTGCTTCGGCGCGTCGAGGGCGCGAACGCTTTCCTTCAAGACGGCGTAGGCGCCTTCGATGACCTGCTGCACAATCGTCTCGGGCTTGCCTGTGTGCTGGACGCGGACGTTGGCGATATCACCGGCCGACACGACCATGCCATTGAGACAGACGAGGCGGAAAAGCCCGGCCATCAGGTTGTAGGAGCTCGTGCCGTCGTGGGCGTTGACCATGATGATCTCGGGGGTGACGTCACCCACGGCGAGTTGTCCGGTGCCGGCTTTGCGGAAGCGGACCATGTGCTTGGTGTGACCCAAGCGGCCTTCGTCGCGCGGTGACGATTGCCGTGCGGCGACGGGCAGGAAGCCTTCGCCGACAAGCCCCTTCATGACAGCGACGGAAGGGATATAGGCGTAGCGGTCGCTGCGCGAATCGTGCGCGGCTTCGGCGAAGATCGACGGCACGAAGCGGCGCAATTGATCTTCGGACAAAGCTTCGTTGCCTTTGGCGCGAAGCGAGTGATGATTGTGCATCGTCATGGAAGTGGTCTCCTTGTTGTGTGACGCCGCGCTGCGAACGCGGCGGATGCGGAAGCGCATCGTCGAGCGCCGCCGGTGACGGCGCTCTGCGATGGGCTCTTAGCGTGGTCGACGCAGAAGCGAATGAAGTGATCGGCGATCAATTAGTGTTCTCCACCACGATGACCGGCGAAATGGTGTAGTGAGGCGCGGCATAATCGCCAAACTGTCGGTTGCTGCGCGGCATGTCGGCGCGACCTTGTGCGGTTACGGGGACAATCACGTAGCGATCCCCATTGTATAGCGTGACGGTAACCCCGCGGCCAAAATGCCCAGAGGCAACCATCTTGATGCGCGTCGGATATCGGCCTCGATATTTGCGGGTAGCGGTCATGATACATATCCCCTTGAATGCCGCGCTGCGAACGCGGCGGGTTGAAATCTCGCAATCGTTTTCTGACATGGTGGAAGCGCCTCGGCGTCACGCCGAGCGTCAAGCCTTCACGTTCGATCTGGTACACGAACCACGTTCCCCCAGGCGGCGCTTTGTTTGCGAAGCGTTGTTCCGCGCTGGTCTAGATGGGAGACAGCCTGCAATGTGCGAGCGATGCGGTATCGCATCCCGTCGGGGCGTTCTCTCACCACGCCCCGCAAGGATGAGATCCATTCGACGTTCACGCGGCATCGGTGACGTGCGCTGCTGATTTCATTTTCTGAATGCGGGCAGGCGTGTCGGTTGTCGCGGGCGGTCGAAATCTCATTTATGAAAAATCCGGCTCGTCTCTCGGGGTTCGATCAATCGCGCAGCGTTCGCCGGTCTCGCTACTGCGGCCGGGATTGTTTTGCGTTGGGGTCGACGTGCGACTGGGCGCGTTGTCGACTTGCATTCTGGGCATGATCGGGGCGGGGTGCGGCGCTGCTCGTAAGCGTAAGCCGCGAAGTATCTTCGCGCCCTCTGAGACTTTGCGGATTCGATTTTCAAACAGCCCCGATCTACTGATCGGTCGATTAGTGCCCTTTTTGCGCGGCGGGCTTGGACTTCTTGGCGATCGTGGGCATGTCGGCCTCGGAGATCGCGTTCTGACAAGTATAGTGACGGAGGCCGCCAAGGAAGCCAAGGAGGGAATACCCTTGAAAAATCAAGGAGTACCGTCGAATACATGCGAGAAATCGCGCGAATACGCGAATCCGTCAGAATTACGGAGAATCTAATTCCCTGCGCTCAAGTATTGATATTGAGAGAATGACGCGCGCTCGCGCGCATCGCCGGTGCATAAATCGATGATCGTTTGACTCGCGATGCCGAATCGGGATTCAACAGCATCACTGTTCGGACATGAACCCGAGATCGGATTAGAACGAGCCACAAAGGTGGTTCGGAATGATCTGACAGCCGCAAGATGCGGTGACAGACGCGATAGGCCGATTGGTCATCGCAGTGCGCAGCACAGAAAAATCTTCCTTGTCGGATAACCGATCTTCGAGCCCGGCCATCGTGCCGGGCTTTGTCGTTTATAGGGTGTAGGCCGCGTGCGGCCATTCCAGCATGAAGTCATCGTGAACCAGGTGCAGGCGCACAAAGGAACATCGCATGTCCGTGTGACCGATAGGGGCACATAGGGCTCACTGCCCCGCTTTGCCCATCTTAGAAAATCAGACCTCCAATGGCCCGGCGCTGGATGCCCCAGCGTCGGGCCTTTTGCGTCATAGAGTATGCGGTAGCGATACCGCTGCCCTCCTTGGGCGTTTCCTCCCTAGACTTGGGCCGTTCGTCGGGTTGCTGCCCTCCGAACGGCCCCTTTTTCCAGGCACAATTTCATGGCGCGCGGTCGACGGGCAAAACCCGCCGAGGTCAAAGCTTTACTCGGCAATCCCGGCAAGCGCCGTCTCGCATTGGACAATGCGGGCGGTAAGCGTGTTCACGCGCCTTCAATTCAGCCGACGATCGAGCCGCCGGCGTTCCTGACGCAAGATAGCGAGCAGGCCGCGTTTTCAGCCGTGCTGGCCGCGCTGCCGTCCAACTTGGTGCGCGCGTCCGACGTGTACGAATTCGGCCGATGGGCCGCGTGGCTGTGCGTGTGGATCACCTGCAAGCTGGCGCTCGACGGCAAGAAGCACTGGTACACCACGACATCGGAACACTCGCCAGAGATCCATCGCGAGCATCCGCTGGCGAAGCGCATGGACAAAGCCGAGGCGCATCTGATCACGCTCGAGGATCGTCTGTGCCTCAACATCGTCGCGCGCAACAACGTCATGCACCGGCTGTTCAACATGCCGGGTGCTCATCCCGGCGCCGGTTTGTTCGGCAATGCCGAGCCGAGCGAAGACGACAAAAAACCCGCGACGGACGCGCCGCTCGCCGCGGTAGAGGTTGATCTCGATCCCCGTGGCTTCATGGACCGCGCCGGCAAGCAGCACTCGACGCACTGATGCGTCATGCCGCGCAAGCGTAGCCCGTATTATTTCGACAAAGAGAAGGCGGAAGCGGCGGTAGCGTTCTTTCCGACCTTCCTGCGTTTCGTCGACGGCGAATGGGCCGGGCGGCCGTTCAAGCTGGAAGAATGGCAGGCGCATCATGTGCGCCAGATCTTCGGCTGGCGGCGGCGATCGAACGGGTCGCGGCGCTATCGCTTCGTCCGCATCTGGGTGCCACGCAAGAACGGCAAGACGGAGCTCGCCGCAGGCCTGGCGCATCTGCTGACGATCAGCGACGGCGAGCCAGGCGCGCAGGTTTTCAGCCACGCGCTCGATCAGAAGCAAGCCGGGCTGACGTATGACAAGGCCGCGCGCATGGTCGCGCTGTCGGGCCCCTTGTCGAAAATCTACACCGTCACCAAGACTGGGATGATCGACGAAGGCTCGATGTCGAGCTTCCGGCCGTTGTCGGGTGAGGCCTACGGCAAGCACGGTTTGTCGCCGCACGCGAATATCGGTGACGAGGCGCACGCTTGGAAGAACGGCAAGCTTCACACGTTTTTGATTCAGGGTATGGGCGCACGCCGCCAGCCGATCGACATCACGATCTCGACCGCCGGTGAGATCAAGACCTACGGTCACGAATTGTATGAGGCGAGCAAAGCCATCCTCGCCGATCCGTCGCTTGATCCCGAAACCTACGTCGCAATTTACGAGGCCGACAAAGACGACGATTGGACCGATCCGAAAATCTGGGCCAAGGCCAACCCGAATTTAGGCGTGTCGCTCAAGCGCGAATTCCTCGAAGCCGAATGCAAGCGCGCACTGCAAACGCCGCGGCTGGAAAACGACTTCAAGCGGTATCACCTCAACATCTGGGTCGAGCAGGCCGCGCGATGGTTCCCGATGCGCAAGTGGCCGGAGAACACGGCGCAGCCGAACGACAAGAACTTCTGGAAGACACTGCCGCAGCGGTTCATGGGCGGCGGACGCAAGGCGTATCTCGGGCTCGATCTCGGAGCGGTGTCAGATATCACGGCGGCGGTGTGGGGTTTCCCGCCGGAAGAGATTGGCGGTCGCGTCACACTGATCCCGCGCTTCTGGGTGCCGGAAGAAACGGTCGCGACGCGCGACTCGGTGCGTACGCCGTACAAACGATGGGTGGCGGAAGGCTCGCTGCTGACGACGCCGGGCAACGTCACTGATTACGACTTCATCGAACACGCCATCCTCGAAGACGCCAAGGCATTCGGCTGCACGGGGCTTGGCTATGATCCCTGGAACGCAACGCAGGTGGCGATCCATCTGCAGGATGAAGGTCTGCCCTGTCAGGAATTCCGGCAGGGTTATGCGTCGATGGCGGCGCCGTCCAAGGAATTGGAGCGGCTGTTCATCTCCGGCCAGCTCGAGCACGGCAATCATCCAGTGCTCGAATGGATGTTCGGCAACGCCACGTACCGCAAAGACCCGGCCGGCAACATCAAGCCGGATAAAGAGCGCGCCGCGGAAAAGATCGACGGCGTGTCGGCGACGGTGACGGTGCTTGGGTTGATGGGAATTCGCGCTGAAGAAGCGCCACCCATGCCTGAAATTTTTGCTCTATAGGGAAATGCCGACCGCATGGGCTGGTTTTCAAACCTGATCGGTCGCGACAAAGTCGAGACGAAAGTCGTCGACTTTTCGCCGGAGCTTTGGGCGGCCATCAATGGCGGCTGGGGTCTGCCGACCAAGTCCGGACAGTCGGTGTCCACGACAAGCGCCCTGCAGTGCATGCCGTTCTTTCGCGGTGTGGTGGCGATCGCCGAAGGCATCGCGCAATTGCCGGTCGAGATTTACCGGGAACTGCCGGATGGTAAAGGCGCCGAACCGGCGAAGGATCATCCGCTGTACGATGTTCTGCTCAATCAGGCGAACAACGTCCAAGACTCGTTCCAGTTCTTTCGCACCACGTTGATGCACGCTGTCGGCGCCGGCAACGGCGTCAGTTACAAGAACATCGTGCAAGACCAGGTCCGCGAGTTGATCCCGGTGCGGCCGGAATGCGTGTCGATCGATATCGAGCCGATGTTGTACCGGCAGGTTTTCGATATCACCTTCGAGAAAGGCAACTACGCGCGCGTCGGCAAGGATCAGGTGTTTCATATCGCCGGGCCGAGTTGGTCGCACTACAAGGGGCTTGATCCGGCGGTAGTCGGTCGTGAAGCGCTGGGCTTGGCGCAGGTCATCGAAGAGTCGCACGCGCGCCTGCATGCCAATTCGGCACGCCCGTCCGGTGTTCTGGAGACCGAACAAAAGCTCGACGAGCCCTATGTGACGCGATTGCGTGAGCAATGGCGTCAGGTCATGTCCGGTTCAGCCAAGACTGGCGAGACCGCGATCGTTGGTGGCGGCCTCAAATGGAAACAGGTTTCGCAGACGGCGGTTGACGCCGAACACCTCGACACGCGCAAGCATCAGATTGAGGAAATCGCGCGGCTGCTCGGCATCTTCCCGATCATGCTGGGCCACGCCGGCGATCAATCGCCGACCTTCGCCAGCGCCGAAGCGTTCTTCGCCGCGCATGTGCGCTACTCGCTGCAGCCTTGGATCAAGGCCATTCGTCTGGCGATTCAAACGCAATTGCTGACCAAGGCGGAACGGGCGGAAGGCTATTACTGCCGCATTGATACGTCGGAATTGCTGCGCGGTTCGCTCAAGGATCGCTCGGAATATTACAAGGCCGCGCTCGGCACCAGCTCGTCGCCTGGCTGGCTCAAGCCGAACGAAGTGCGCGAGGATGACGGCTGGAACGCCGACGACGATCCGGCGATGGACGAGATCATCAAGCCGTTCGACAAGCAAACCGCCGTTGCCGGCGCCGGCGCCGATAATGCCGCGAAACCCGAAGGCGTCGAAGCAAAATCGATCGCGCCGCGCACGCTCTATGTCAGCCGGCGGCTGCTCAACGCTGATGAGTTTTTGAAGTGGGCGAAGTCACAGGGCTTCAAGACAACGCTCGCGGCCAGCGATCTTCATGTCACGATTGCATTCAGCCGTGCCCGTATCGACTGGATGAAGGTCGAGGATTGTTGGAGCGGCGATCGCGAGGGCGGTTTGACTGTGCGCGCCGGCGGCCCGCGCGTCGTCGAACCGATCGGCACCGAAGGCGCCGTGGCCCTGAAGTTTGGATCGACCGAACTGTCGTGTCGGCACATGGCGATACGCGAGGCCGGCGCGACCTGGGATCATCCCGAATACCAGCCGCACGTCACCATCACCTATGACGCAAGCGGTGTCGACCTGAGCAAAGTCGAACCCTATCGCGGCGAGTTGCGCTTCGGCCCGGAAATCTTCGCCGAACTGGACCTGGAGAACTGATCGTCATGCTGAACATCGGATGCAAGGGCGTTCCGTTCGAGTTCAAGTTTGCCGAAGGCGAGGGCGTTGCCGCCGGCAGCTTCGAAGGCTACGGCGCCGTGTTCGGTAATTTTGACAGTCACGGTGACGTCATCGAGCCCGGCGCGTTCGCCAAATCGCTGCTGGAACGTGAGCGCAGCGGCCGCAGCCTCCCGCCGATGTACAAAATGCACGGAGCGCGATTGTTCCCCGGCAACAAGCAAGAGCCGGTCGGCGTCTGGGACAAGATGGCCGAAGACGCGAACGGCCTGCACGTCAAAGGCCGCCTGATCGGTCTCGATACCGAGCAGGGCAAATGGAACTACGCGCAATTGAAGGAAGGCGGGCTCAAGGGCCTTTCCATCGGCTACAGCGTGCCGCCGCATGGCGCAAAGTTGGGCACCGGCAAGCCTGGCGAGCCGAAGCGCTATCTGAAGGTGCTCAACCTCAAAGAGGTCTCGCTGGTCGACGATCCGTCGAACGCGCTGGCCCAGGTCTATCTCATGAAGGCGCGCGCCGACGACGAGCCGGCCTTCGCGGACGAGATCAAGACCATTCGTGAATTCGAGGACTTCCTACGGGACGTAGCGGGGTTCTCGCACGCGGCCGCCAAGGCAATCGCCGCCGGCGGTTTCAAGGCAAATCCGGACCCTCGGGATGAGGACGGCATTGGCGCTGCACTTGCGGGCCCCATGCGGGAGCTCGCGGACAAAATCCGATCATTCATCTGAGGACAACAACATGACCAAGACGTTGATGCTCGGCAGCACCGCTGCCGTGATGACGGCCCGTCAGCGCCGCGCGCTCACGCTCGCGGCGATCTATGGCGCCGGTCTGAAGCTGGCTTCGGCCGGCATCGAGGTTTCGGAAGAGGTCAAGAAGGCGGTCGAGCCGGTGATGACCGCCTTCGAGGCGTTCAAGGAAACCAACGACAAGCGCCTGGCCGAGATCGAGAAGAAAGCGGCGCCCGATCCGTTGACCGTCGACAAACTCAACAAGATCGAGCAGACGCTTTCGAGCTACGAGCCGCTGAACCAGCGCCTGACCACGGCCGAAAACCAGGCCAAAGCGCTGAAAGAAGCGACCGACCGCATCGAAGTCGCACTCAATCGTCTGCCGAAGGAAATGAAGTCGCGGCAGGACGGCACCGAGGTCAAGGCGCATGCCGATGCCTGGGCCAAGGCCGTCATCCGCGGCACCGCGCTCGGCCTCAACAACCTGCAGCCCGACGAGTTGAAGGTGCTGCAGGACGTCGCCGCCGAATGCAAGGCGCTCAATGTGGGCACCGATACCGCCGGCGGCTACCTGGCGCCGATCGAATACGTCCGCGAGATCATCAAGGGCGTGACCGATCTCAGCCCGGCGCGCGCGCTCGTGCGCGTGCGCAACACGGCGATGAAGTCGATCCAGATTCCGAAGCGCACCGGCCAGTTCGCCGCCCGCCGCGTTTCGGAGCAGGGCACCAAGACTGAGACGACCGGCCTCACTTACGGCCTCGAAGAGATCAACGCGCCGGAAATGTATGCGCTGATCGACATCTCCAACCAGATGCTCGAGGACACCGCGTTCGACATGGAGGCCGAAATTCGCATGGAGGCCTCCGAGCAGTTTGCGGTCAAGGAGGGCGCCGAAGTGGTGTCCGGCGCGGCTGCGGACGAATGCGAAGGCTTCATGACCAACACGTCGGTAGCCTCGACCAACTCCGGCACCGCGGCGAACATCGCGGACGCCGACGGCCAGGCCAACGGCCTCCTGACGCTCAAGCATGCGCTCAAGACCGCGTATGCCCGCAACGCCAGCTGGGTCATGAACCGCACCACGATCGGTGCGGTGCGCAAGCTCAAGGACGCCCAGAAGAACTACATCTGGATGCCCGGTGTGCAGAACGGCGCTCCGGCGACCATCGACGGCGATCCTTATGTCGAGTTCCCGGACATGCCGTCGGAAGGCGCCGGTCTCTACCCGATCGCCTACGGTGACTTCCGCCGCGCCTACACGCTGGTCGACCGCATCGCGATGGAGATGCTGCGCGATCCCTACACCCAGGCCACCAGCGGCAACATCCGCTTCATCTTCCGCCGGCGCGTCGGCGGGCAGGTGGTGCTGGCCGAGGCGATCCGCAAGCTGAAGTGTTCGGCCTAAGCCGCGTCTAACCCGGCCTCCGGCCCGCGCTTCGGCGCGGGCCGGCTCCACCAATCCTTCTCATTCTTCGATTCGCATTGAAGGGAGCAAAATCCAATGCGCGAACTCCACAGCAACATCAAGGTCGTGAAAGCCATTCAGCCGAAGGCTGTTGGTACGACCGGCGCCGCCAACGGCTCGTTGAGCGGCGTCATCGACACCCTCGGCTACCGCGGCGTCGAATTCGTCTACGGCTACGGCACGAGCGGCGCCGTCACCGACGTGGTCACGCCTGTCGTTCTCGAGTGCGAAACCTCGGGCGGCTCGTTCACGTCCGTCGCCGATGCCGACCTGATCGGCACCGAGGCGGCGGCGGCGATGCCGGCCACGGCCACCACCCGCGTTTCCGGCGTGTCGATGAACTTCAACACGAAACTCGGCTACAATGGCAACAAGCGCTATCTCAAGACGCGCCTGTATGGCGTCGGCACCGCGACCGCCATCGTCTCGGCCGTCGCGCTGTTGCACACCCCCCGCCACGCGCCGGCCGCCTAACGGCAACCGCAGACTGGTCGCGCCGGGTGTTTTTACATCCGGCGCGGCAGTTGATGGAGCAACCAATTAGATGATGCTTCATATGGGCTGCGGCAACGTGCGGATCGAAGGTTGCGTCAATGTCGATTGTCGAGCCACGGAAGCGGCGGACCTTGTTGCTCCCGCATGGGATCTGAGATCGATCGAGAGTGAGAGTGTCGAGTATATCTATGCCAGGCACATGCTCGAACATCTGAGCATCCAGGATGCCGGCCGGTCGTTGATTGAATGGCGGCGCGTGTTGTGTGTCGGCGGGATCGTTCATCTTGTCGTGCCGAACCTTCTGTTCCACGCGCGACAACTCCTGGGCGGCGTGGCCTGCCCGTCAGTTGAGGATCAGGAAAGGCACGCATTCGCCGGGTTCTACGGTTGGCAGAATGCGAACTTCGGCGGTGCAAATGAAGACGCGCACCGATGGGGCTATACGCCGACCAGCATTGAAAAGCTGCTCGCCAGCAGCGGTCTCGAAAAGACCGACGACGGAATAGAGCAATTCGTCAATCAAGATTGTGAGCCGTGGCACATCAATGTGCGCGGCATCAAGGGTCGTGAGGTGTGTTCATGAATTTGCGAAACGGTGAGCGCCAGGTGGCTCCTACGTTGGATGGAATCAGGGCCGACCATCGCAGCCGATACGAGTTCGCCGCAAAGTATCTCGCGCCGGGGAGCCGCGTTCTCGACCTGGCCTGCGGCGTCGGTTATGGCGCGAAAATCCTCGCGGAATCGGGGCATAATGTGGTTGCGGTCGACGTTTGCCAGGAGGCGATCGATTACGCGAAAGAGTATTACGCGCACCCGAACATTCAATTCTACTGCAGCGATGCGTTGGCATTCTCCCATCCGCCGTCGCCCAAGCTCGATGCCGTCCTCTGCTTCGAAACACTGGAGCATGTCGAGGACGCGCCGGCGCTGCTGCGTAAGTTCAACGGCTTCGCGACGTATCTGATCGCCAGCGTACCGAACGAAGATCAATTCCCGCATCGCGGCATGATTGCTTTCCATCACCGTCATTATCGCCCGCACGAGTTCAAGGAGATGATCGAAGACGCGGGCTATGTCATCAATCATTGGTACGGTCAGGAAGGGAAGGACTCGGAAGTCGAGCCCGACCTGATGGGTCGCACTATCATTGTGTGCGCCGAACGCGGCGAGGTCGTCGATGCTCCGCGCGTGCCGATGATCGGCGCGCACAAGGCACAGCCGGTGCCGGAGCATGTCGCGATTGTCGGCCTGGGGCCGTCGGCGCGAGAATATTTCGATACCGTCATCCGCATCGGCGGGCGCTCGGCGCTGTGCGACGAGGTATGGGGCATCAACGCGCTGGGCGATGTGCTCGATTGCGACCGCATCTTCCACATGGATGACGTTCGCATTCAGGAAATCCGCGCCGCGGAACGTCCGAACGGCAACATTGCCAACATGCTGAAATGGATGCGCACACATCCGGGCCCGATCTATACCAGCCGCCCGCATCCGGATTATCCGGGCCTGGTCGAATTCCCGCTGCAGGACGTGTTGAACGACTTTGGTTACGAATACTTCAACTCGACCGCGGCCTACGCCATCGTCTATGCGATGCACATCGGCGTGAAAAAGATCACCTTCTGGGGATTCGATTTCACTTACCCGAACGCGCATCACGCCGAAAAAGGCCGCGCCTGCTGCGAATACTGGATCGGCTATGGCCGCGCGCGCGGGCTGCAGGTTGCCGTCACGACAAAGTCGACGCTGCTCGACGCCTGCGAGCCGGCCGGCAAACGGCTGTACGGCTACGATACGGTCGACGTGAAGATCGCCGAGCAGCCCGATCGCTCGCTCAAAGTGACATTTAAGGAACGCGCCGAGATTCCGACGGCGGCCGAGATCGAGCACGCCTACGATCATACGCGCCATCCGGCCGAGGTCATCACCGGCAAGTAGCCGCGCAGCACGGGAGATCGACAAAATGAAATGCGAAATTCTCAAGGATTTTCCCTGCGCGACGGATGCATCCGGCGTCAAGGCAGTGGATCTCAAAGCCGGCACGACACACGATGTTCTCGATGATCTCGTGCCGGGGCTCGAGGTGGCCGGCTATGTCAAGCGCAACTCCGATCAAAACCCGCTGCCGCTGAATGAGCCCGAGCCGCATCCTCTCGATCATGACGGCGACGGGCGCAAGGGCGGCAACAGGCCGAAGCGGCGCGGCGCCTGATGTTCACCGTCACCACGGCAGCCACGAATACGACCCTGCTGACCGCCGCCGAAGCGCGCGCGGCGATCGGCGGGGTGACGGCGACCGATACGCAGATCACGGATCTGATCGCGCGTGTGTCGGCGACAATCGTGCGGGCGTGCCGCGTGCCGGCTTCCGGCGCAACGCCGCCGACGCTGCGGCTCGAGACCATCACCGAGACGTTCCGGCTCAAGAGCCGGCAGGAATCCCTGGTGTTGTCGCGGCGTCCAGGTGTTGCCGTTTCGAGCGTTGTCGAGGATGGCGTGACGCTCGATGCGGATGAATACGAGATCGATGCCGCGGCCGGCATTCTCTATCGCCTGTCGGACGATGATCGTACCTGCTGGCCCGGCTGCAAGATCGTCGTGGTCTATTCCGCCGGATGGGAAACCGTACCGGACGATCTGAAATTGGCCGCGGTCAAGCTAGCCGGCGTCCTGTGGTCGGAAGGCGAGCGCGTTGATCCCAATCTCAAGAGCATTTCGATCCCCGGTGTCGTGGATCGGGAATATTGGGTCGCGCCATCCTCGGACACGCTCATTCCACAAGAAGTGCTCGATCTGCTCGGGCCCTACATGAACCATGTCGTCGGCTGAACCGCAGACCGCCGCCGATCTGGACTACCGGATTGCCAGGCTGGCGCTGGCGCCGGGCGATGTGCTGGTGGTCAAGATCGATCATACGCTGACCGCGGACATCGGCGGGCGCATTCGCGAGCAATTCGAGCGCGCCATCGGCGGCAGGAACAAGGTGCTCGTGCTCGACAACAGCATCGATCTCTCGGTGCTGACGGCTGATCAGATGAAGCCGCAACCCGAAATCAAGGCCATGTGACATGGACAATCCCAGTATCAAGAATCTCGGCGATCGCGCCATCACCACGGCGCTGACGGGTGAGATCATCACGTCGAGCTCGAACGCCGGCGGGACGGCGATCGAGCATATCGACCGGCTCGCCGGCATGCTGGCGCTGTCGATCATGTTCAAGTTTGCCTATGGCTCCGGCGGCACGAGCTGCAAGGCCTATCTGCAGACGTCCTTCGATCAAGGCGTGACCTGGGTCGATATCGCCTGTGCGGCGTTCACGACCGCGAGCGCCACCAAGATTTTCAATCTGTCCGGCCTGACGCCGAAGACGTCGCCGGTAACGCCGGGCGATGGCGCACTGACCGACGACACCTGCGTCGATGGTCTGCTCGGCGATCTGTTGCGGGTCAAGGTGACGAGCGTCGGCGTCTACGCCGCGAACACCACGCTGAGCGTGAGGGCCCAAGCGCGGTGACACCTGAATCCGTCAAAGCCGATTACGCCCGCACGCTGAAAGAATGGGTCACGATCCGGCGCTGGACCGGCTCCGGGCCGACGCGGCCGCGTTTCGATGCGCAGGCGCGCGCGAAGGTCATCGGCTTTGCGCCGCAGGAATTGATCGGCGGCATCGTCCAGGGCGACCGCAAAGCTATCGTGTTCGCGGACGATTTGATCGCGGCGGGGCTGACATTGCCCGTGACGACGAACGACAAATGCGTCCTGGCGAGCGGCAAGGAATGCGCCATCATCGCCGCCGACGGCGAGACGCGAAAGGTCGACGGGGTGCTGATCGCCTATGAACTTGCGGTGCGCGGCTGATGAGCACGTTCGCGCAGATGGTGGCGGCGCTCAAGGCGCGAGAAGCCGCGCAGGTCACGCTGTTTGATGATCGGCGTTATTGGGATCGTGATGCCAAGCCGGAATTGCCGGCCGAGCCGGCCGCGTTCGTCTTCTACCGCATTGAGATGGACCGCGCGCAGTTCGTTTCAATCGGCGGGGGCAGGGGCAACAATCTGGCGCGCTCGGAAGGTGAGCTGCAGGCCTTCGTGTTCCTGCCGCGCGATTGGGGTCTCGAGCAAGAGGCGCTTTACGGCGAGCACGTTGCCGCGGCCTTTCGCAGCTACCGCGCCACGGATGTTTCGTGCGGGGCCGTGACGCCACAGCCGGCGGTGCCGGGCTCTGACTTAAAACCGCAAGGCATCGACTCCGAAGTCGAGAACTATTCCTGCATCGTCGCGGCGGTGCCGATCTTCTACGACCAGGTCGGTTAAGCCTCTCTCTTTTTCGTAACAGCGTCAGCCCCAACCGGCCCTTGGGCAAGGCTGCATCGTGGCGCGCGCCGCGCCGCATTCTTCTTGATGGAGCCCTGTCATGCCCGTGATTGCCGAGAATGTCGCCGAACGCCTGGTGCTGAAAGCCCATTCGACCGGCACCTATGATCCGACCACGGAACCGGTGCCGGCGACCGATCCGGCCGCGACCGGCGGCCAAATCATCCGCTTCGTCGACCATAATCTCGCGCTCACGCGCCAGAACTACTCGTCGAACGAAATGCGGGAGGATCAGCAACAGCCGATCGAGAACCTTGGCACCAAGAGCGTGCCGGTCACGGTCAATGCGCTGCTCTCGTGCTCATCGCACAAGATCATGATGGAGGCTGTGCTACGCGGGACATGGTCGGCGGCGGCTGTGTCGAAGACCGAGACCGAACTGACCAGTGTCGCGGCCGACAACGCCACCTCGAAATACACTTTCGGCGGCGGCGATCCGGTGTCGGAAGGTCTCAAAGTCGGCATGATCGTCCAGTTCTCGACGCTGTCGGAAGCCCTGAACAACGCGACGAACTATCTCATTCTCGGGTTCTCCGGGACGAGCAACCGCGTGATGGAAGTTTATCCGGCGCCGACCGATATGACGGCGGATATCGCCTTCACCGTCGCCAGCGTCGGCCGCTACCTCTATGCGCCGTCGTCGTCGCCGGTGCGGCGCAAGTTCGCGCTGGAAACCCACAACTCCGATTCCGATCTGGCGAAGCTCTACACCGAGATCGCCTTCGGCGGCATGACGATCAACGCCGCGCCGAACCAGAACGTACGGCTCGGCTTCACCGGCATGGGCCGCAATCGTTATCTCTATACCGGAGCGAGCGCGCCGTTCTTCACCTCGCCCACGGCGGCGCCGACGACGGACCTGATCGCGTCGATGGACGGCCTGCTGCGCCTCAACGGCGCGACGGTCGGCTACATGACCGGGCTTGATGTCTCGTTCGCGGCGCAGCTCTCCGCGCTGGCGCAGATCAAGTCGGACGGGCTGGCCGCGGGCATCGTGCCGCAGGGTAACCGTGTGATCGGCGGCAGCTTCACACTGTTCGAACTCGACACCACGTTCCACGATCTCTACGACGCCGAGACCGAATTCTCGATCATGGCCTATATGCCGGCCACGAGCGCGGTCGATGCGCCGGCCGTGGTGGTCTTCCTGCCGCGCGTCAAGATCACCAACCAGACTGTGATCACGGTCGACGGCGCCAAGGCGCTGCAGTGCACGTTCTCGGCCGCGCGCTACGCCGGGTCGGCGCCGGGCGTCGAGAGTACCAGCCTTTTTATTCACGACACCGTCGTGGCCTGACGTCGTTTTTTGATCCCCGTCCGCCACGGGGAACGTCACCCGCCGGGCCGCAGTGATGCGCTCCGGCATGGGTGGTTGCGCAACCGGACCGGGGCGCTGGCGGGCGTCCCGGTCCACCCCTACCGCCAGAGGAAACATCATGAGCAAGTTTGCAGCCCTTGCGCTCGAGGTCGAAAAGCCCGTGCGCATGACGATCGTGCATCCCGTGTCGCGTCAGCCATTGCGCGATGCCGACGGCAATGAGGCCTACATCGATCTGTTCTCGGGCGATTCCGAGCCGGCGCGGAAGCATCAGCGGACGGCGCAGCGCCGCAGGATCGCGATGCGCGGCCGCGGCAAGATCACGCCGGAGGAAATCGAAGCCGATAGCGTCGAATTGCTGGCGGCCCTGACCGCCGGCTGGATGCTGCTGGCGCTCGACGGCGCGCGGCTTGATGTGCCGTTCTCGATCGAGAACGCGCGCGAGCTCTACGCCGATCCGTCCGTCGCCTGGTTGCGCGACCAAGTCGACGAATTCGCGGCCGAACGCGCAAATTTCTCGAAGGCCTCGCCGAAGCCCTGATCATCTTTGCGGAATGGGTGTTCCGCAAAGGCAGAGTCAGATCGGACGGGGCGACCGAACAAGACCATAGCGATGCGCGCAAGCGCATCGAACAACGACTGGCCCGGGGCAAGGCGAAGACAAAGGCCGATGCCCCGGCAGGTAGCAGTGAACCAGAATTCCCCGACGCACTCGATTATCTGTGGGAATGGTTTTGGGACGCGCTCGACGGCTGCCCGGCAAACGGCATGGTGCCGGTGTCGATCGGCTGGTGCGATCTTAGCGCATGGTGCGAATTGACCGGCGAACGGCTTGAGCCATGGGAGGCGAGACTAATCCTGCGGCTGTCGTCGCTGCGCAGTGGGATCATCGCCGAAGTCAATGACCGTCAAGACAAAGATCGAACCGCTTGAAACATGGGTCAATCTGACGGTCAACGCGGCGCTATCGCCGGAGGCGCGCAGCAAGGCGATCGCCAAATATGCCGGCGAACGTCTTGTCGGGGCGCAGGAAGTCAACCGGCGGGTCTTGGGGCGATTGCCATCGCATGAGACCTACGTCGATGGCCGAAAAGGAGGTGTGCTGGAATCGGTCAATCCCGACCGCGGCGTCATCACCTTTGAATTCGATCTGATCTTCGATGTGTTGCGCTGGATCGGCGACACCTTGATCGAACGATCGCCGGTTGTGTCGGGTGCCTATCGGCGGGGTCATACGCTGTTCGCCGACGGGGTGGAGATCCCGCTCGGCGATCATCTGCCGGTCGCGGACGAATACAGTTTCACCAACATGGTGCCGTATTCCCGCAAGATCGAACTCGGCAAGACCAAGGCCGGCCGCGCGTTCGTGATTCAGGTCGAGCCGCGCATCTACGAGCGCACGGCGAAAGAGGCGCGATCGCGTTTCGGTAACACGGTCAAGATCGAATACACGTTCCGCGGCATCGTTGGCGGACAGCAAATCAACCCTCTGGGTCTTTCGCGCAATCGCAAGGGCACCGGGTCACGCGCGCACAACAAGTCAGACGTGCGCTTTCCGACCGTCGTTATAAGGCCGAGATAATATGGCTGATGTCCAGGAAGCCGTCCGGCGGCTGACAATCGAGGCAACGGCGCGCGGGGTCTCCGAGACCACGGCGCTGTTGCATCGCATGGTCGGTGCGCAGAACGAGGTGACGGTTGCCTCGGAGAAGAGCGAGAAGTCGACGCAGACGATGGAGCGCCGGCTGGAAAGCATCCAGAAGCGCTACGATGAGGAATACCGCAAGCAGCGCGAATTGTTGAAGTTAGAAAAGGATCTCGACACCGCACGATCGCAAGGCCTGCTGACTTCCAAGCGCCAGAGCGAGTTGATCGCGCTGGCGGCAACGCAGATGGGCGCCGGTGCGGCCGGCAACGGGCTCTATGCCAAGAGTCTCGCGCTCGCCGAAGCCCAGGCGCAGGCCTTCGCCAGCCGGCTGGGGCCCATCGGCGGACTGATGGCGGGCTTGAGCCCGGCGACGCTCGCGGCGGGTGCCGCGCTCGGGGTGGTCACTGTGGCGCTCTACAAGGCGCACGAGGCGGCCAACGCTTTCGCCGCCGACATGCTGAAACTGCGTGACGTGTCGCAGACCATCGGGTTGTCGAGCACGCAATTCCAGGCGATCGCCGACGAGGGTGCCAAATTCGCGCTGAGCGAAGACCGCATCGGCCAGGTCTTGCAGCGCTTCACTGCGCAGATGGAGGAATTCCGGCGCGGTCAGGGCGATCTGTTCGCGCTGGTGCAGCGCATCGATCCGGCCCTGGCCCGCGAAATGGCGGCGGCGCGCGACACTGCGACCGCAATCGACACCCTGGCGCGTGTCTATGAAAAGGCCGGCGACGCCCGCCAGAAGCTCGACCGCGCGATCGGCGGCCGTAACGGCGGCACCGTCGGTCTGTTGTTCCAGGAGGTCGGCAAACAGGGTGGCGTCGACGCGGTGACGGCCGAGTTTGAAAAGAGCGGCGACGCGATCGACAAGCACATGATCGAGAAGGTCGCGCGACTTAAGGCCGAGATCGACGACATGGCCGGCGACGCGCGGCGGAATTTTCAATCGATCTTTTCGACCGAGGTCCTGGAAGCGGAATATAAATTCTACGAGACGTGGCGCGAAATCTCGCGCGCGGCAAAAGACTTCAGCCTGTCGAGCGATTGGGACAAGTTCATTGACGGGCTGAACAAGGCACTACGGCTGTCCGCGATCAAGATGGGCTTGATGAGCGAGCGCGGTTTCGGCGCGCAAAGTGTCGATGAAACCGGCATGCAGTTGCCGCCGGATACGCCGCTGCCACAATCCCGGCCCGGCCAGGTCATCGATCGCTCCACAATGGAATTGGAGCTCAATCTTGAGAAGGCGCGCATCGGCGCGCTTGGCTCGGCCGCCACTGCGACGGAACGGTTGACGCAGCGCAAGCGCGAGCTGGCGCTGGCCGTGCACGACAATGTCATCACGCAAGGTGAATACAATCGTGCGCTCGGGGCCGCCGGATTGGAGACCGCGATCCAATTGGCCGGACGGCGGATCGCCTTGCTGGGCGAAGCGGCCAGCGTCGATGAAGTCGTGATCCAAAAGCAGCGCGAGATCAATCTGGCGCGCGCGCAAGGGGTTCGCATTACGAGGGAAGAATCCGCCGCTATCCTCGAGCGGACCAAGCTGCAGACCGAATATTCCCGCCTGCCGAACAAGCTGCAGTTCGAGCGCGATCAGATCGGCCGATCTGACATTGATGCAACGGTGGCGGGGCGGCTACGATCCGAAGGCCTGCCGATCGATATGGATTCAGCAACCGCATCCGAGATGCGGTTCAACGAGCAATTGCGCCAGACAAAGGATCTTCTGGTCGAGACCGGCACCGGCGCAATGCGCTCGTTCCGTTCTGAATTGGAGCAGGGCGCGAATGCGTGGGACGCGCTTGGTAAGGCAGGGCTCAAAGCACTCGACAATATTTTGATGAAGCTTGCCGATAAGACGCTTGATCGCGCGGTCACGGGATTGCTCAATGGTGTCGGCGCCACGGGTAAGACGGGCGCGACAGGTGGGCTGCTCGGCGGCTTTATCATCCCCGGTATTCTGCACGAAGGCGGGCTCGGCATGAACGCACCCTCGTCGGGCCGTTACATGCATCCGGCGTATTTCGAGAACGCACCGCGCTTCCACGGGGGCAAGACCCCCTGGGGCCCCGGCGAAATGCCGGCGATCATCCGGCCCGAAGAGGAAGTGTTGACGACGCGCGATCCGCGACATGCCTGGAATGGTGGCGGGAGCGCGCGTGGCGGCGACACGTTCAATTTCACCGACAATCGAACTTTCAATGACGTGACGCCGAACGTCATGGCGCAATTAGAAGTGCGTTTGAAGCAGGAGCGGCCGCACATCGTCGCGGAAGCGATGAAGGCGATGAAGAAACAGCGCGGCAGCGACCCGAATGCCTACGCCCCATGACAATTGAATCGTGGCCCTTCGATTCTCTGCCCGAGATGCGCAGTTTCCGGCTGCGCGCCTTCAATATTTCTGCGCTTGCGTCACAGACGCAAGAATTGATTCCGGGGGGGCTGATTGTTCAACGCTTCGAAGCCAAGCTGACCATGCCGGATATGGAAGAGGAACGCTGGCGCGATCACGACGGGCTGTTCGCAGCGCTCCGCGGCACCGGCGGAAAGATCAGATTGTGGGACCATGCGCGGACCGAGCCATATTACAACCAGACTGTAACGCCCACGACCGCTTTGTGGGATGCCGGCGCATCATGGTCGGGCGGTGCTGCCTGGGCTGCCGGCAAATTGCCGCCCATCGTTGCTGTCGGCGAAACGGCATCGCGCGGCACGAATAACATCTTGCTCAAAGGGTTTCCGCCGAGCCTTTCCGGCGTGCTGCGGCGCGGTGATCTCATGGAATTTTGGCCGAACGGTATCCCGGCCGAACATGGGCATTTGTATCCAGTGACGCGCCGGGCGAATTCGAATGCGTCAGGCCAATGCCGCGTCTATTTCGAGCCGGGCTTACGCAAAGGGTTGCGCGCCGGCGACGCCTGCGTCATTGGCGGCGGCGGATTAAAGCCGTCGAGCGTCTTTCGGTTGGCGTCGGATGACGAGGGTTTGATCGACGTGCGTGGCGCCATGATCGGTTCGTTTGGTGTGAGTTTCACCGAAGTGCTGCCGATCGCATGACGATCCTCACCACCAGGGGGTTGCAACAGTCGATCGAAAACGGCTGGCCGACGGTCACGCTGGCGGCGATCAACCATCCGATCGCGGCCGTGATCGCGATCTGGTCGGACGGTGTAATTCGGCTTTGGGATGGTGTTGGTGTCCTGCGCTACGACGAAAAGGACTGGCGCGGCATTGGGCCGTTTGGTCGCGTCACCGGCATCGCCGGATCGAAGCGGCTGTTGATCCGCACTGTGACCTTCGAGATGTCCGGCATTCCTGGTGAGCACGCCGTCTATCTCGATCCGACGTTGCGCAACCGCCAGGCGCAGGCCTGGGTCGCCGGCATGGATGAACGCGGCGTCAAGGTCAACGGCGAGCCCTATCAGGAAGTCGACGGGCTGGTCGATTATCAGACGCATACGTCGGACGAAGGTGGTGTGCAGACCATCGCGCTGACGATCGGTGAGCCCGTCTATTCGATTGAGCGCGCGCAGAACCTCGCCTACACGCCGGAATGGGCAAACACGTATCTCGAAGGCTGGCGCGAACGTAACCGCGGTGGAGCGCGCATCACCGGCTATGACCGCATTGCCGAATTAGCCGACGCTACACGCTCATGGACGCGCACATGATCCGCACCGCGACGTTCGACGATCTCGACGCGTTGGTCGGCCTCTCGGCGCTCTATCACGAAGAGGCGCACGACTGGCTGCCGTTCAATGAAGGTTATGTTCGGGAACAATTTCGGGCGCGCACGATCGACACCGTCGACGGCATCACGCGGGTGATCGATTTAGGGGATGGCCCGATCGGCTATCTTGCTGCCTGCACGTCTATGTTTTTTGCGGCGCCGGTGAGGATTGCGGTCGAGCTCGCGTGGTTCGTCAAGCCCGCCGCGCGCGGTCACGGCGCGGACCTGATCGCCGACTTCGAGGAATGGGCGCGGATCAAGGGCTGCGCCGGCTGCAGCCTGTCGATGAACGAATTCCCCGATCCGAAGCGCAGCGCGGCGCTGGCGCGGCTCTATGGCGGCCGCGGCTACCGGGCCTATGAGCGCGGCTTCCTTAAGGTCTTCGCTTAATGCCGGTGATTACCACGCTTGCCGCCATCGCTTCGACCGTCGCGATCAACGCGGCACTGGGCGCCGGTCTTGGCAGTTTAGCGTGGACGATCGGTTCTATCACCACTTTTGCCGTCACGCTCGGCACCACAGTCGGCCTTTCCTATGCGGCATCTGCGCTGTCGAAAACGCAGACCGGATCGACTGATCTGGGGCCCGGCTCTCCGGCAGGCGTCAACGCCCCGGAAGTGCGCGGCAACGTCAAGAACGCGACGCCGTCGCAGCGTATCATCATCGGCCAGGTGCGCTCTGGCGGGGCGATGTTTCTCTATGAAGTGATCCCGCCTTATCTCTACATCGGGTTCTTGTATTCGTCGCTGCCGGTCTCGGAATTCGGCGCGCTCTACATCGGTGAGAAGAAGGTCAGCTTCTCGTCATTGCCCGACAACACGCCTGTCTCGCCACTCGCCGTCGACGGCCAGCCGGATTATCCGAATCGTCTGACCGTCTGCGTGCAGCGCGGGTCGCTTAATCAAGGCGTCAACGCGCTGGTCACATCTGACTTGAGTGCGGTGCTGACGGCCGCGGGCGTCGATCCAGCCTATTTCGAGACACCGGGCGTGCCGAGTGCGGTCTTCAAGTGTCACTACGGTGCTGATGCCGATGAATTCCTCGCGTTGTGGGGCAACGTCCAGATCCCGAACTTCCAATGGGTGATCAAGGGCGTGCCGCTGCATGATCCCCGCATTCCTGGGCATCGCCTGTCGTTCGATATGACGGACCCGGAAGACTTCTATCAGGCGATATCGACGTGGTCTTATTCGGCAACTGCCGCACTGGCGCAAGCGTTCTGGGCGATGATGCCGTTCGGGCTCAAGGCGGGTCCGACACGTGTCGATCAGGACACGCTCAAAGAGTCGGCCGCTTTCGATGAAGAGGCTGTGCCGCTCGCCGATGGCGGTTCGGAAAAACGCCATATCGTGTCGTGTGTTGCCACCTTGGCCGACAAGCCGAACGTGGTGATGGATGCGCTGTTCACCGCCAACCGCGGGTTCCCGTCGCAGCGCGCCGGCAAGTTCCACGTCTATTCGTCGCAGCCGCGCGATCCGGTCATCACCATCACCGACGGAATGCTGGTGGGCGGTTTCGAATTCCGCCGGCTGAAGCCGAAGCGCGATCTCGTCAACATCGGACGCTGCCGCTACGTCTCGCCAGACGATGAATGGCAGGACGCGGAAGGGCCAACCGACAAGAGACTCGGCCTCATCGAAAGCGACGGCGAGGAATTCGAACAATCGGTTCGCCTGTCGTGCACGCCCGGCGAAGAGCGCGCGTTCCGCCTGCTGGCCGGCTTTGTCGACGAAGTACGGCTCGATCGCTATCTGACCTGCCGCGTCACGATGCGCGCCTATGGGCTGCGCGAGGGCGACATCATCCGCCGCTATTCAGAGACCGGCCGCTACTCGCATCAGGACGGGCTCTATCAAGTCGAGGAATGGCAGCTCGCAACCGACCGTTCGTCCGTCGCGCTGTCGCTATCCGAATACGATCCGACCATCGCGCGGAGATCCCGTGCCGATGGTGTTGAACGTGTCGCCGCCTAAAGGCAATCCATGACCGCACATGCTGCCATAGCCGCCGTCCCGAAGACAGGGACGCCGAACCGAACGCTGCTGCAGGCGCTGCTGGTGTCGCGCTATGCGTGGATCGTCGGCAGTGGCGAAAGCCCGGCCGACTTCGATCCGCGCGGCGAGGATGGCAGTCCGGTGACGCTGGTGATCGGCTACAACGGCCTGTGGTTTTGGCTGGATGAGGCCGATTCCACGACCGGCCACGACGGCACCACCTGCATCGTCACCACAGCAACCGCCGGGCGCTACAAGGTCACCGGGGTCGAATTGTTGATCACCTCGGTGATCTCCAAGACGCTGACCACACCGCCCGATCCCGACGACGTCGACGAAGGCGCGAGGCCGTCGAATGGCGACTCCTACATCGTGCCGAGCGCGTCAACCGGCGATTGGGCGACATGGACCGGCAGTATCGCGGTCTGGGTCGAAGCGCGGCGGGAGTGGTTCCGCATTCTGCCAAAGGCCGGATGGTTCGTGTCGGTGCCGGGTGCCACGCGCGACGTGGTCTATCGCTATGACTCGGTGCAGGCGGACTGGATCACGGGTGATGGTGCTACAGCCGGCGCCGACACAATCCCGCTCTCGGCCATCCAGGGCTGTTCGGCCTCGCTCACGGTGCGGGTCGTCAACCAGACCACCTATGCCCCGCCGGGGAGCCGGAAGACGGGTGCGACGCCGACCATGCCGCTCGGTGGCACGGCGTCGAACATCAACGATAACGACGACGCCACGACCGGAGTCACGTCAGCGCTTGGGGATCTGAGCGGCGCCACGGTTGCTGGCCGCATCATCGGGCGCTTGGCACTGGCTGCAGCGACCGATCTGATCACGATCGAGGCGCGCGGGGTGTTGGGTTCGGCGGTCTCATCCAGCAATGCGATGGGGCTCTACTATTCGACCGACAACGGTGCGAACTGGACGCAGGCCGGATCGGGCTTCACGCTGTCGGCGACGGCGCAAAATATCCAGCGCAACGGCTCGTTCGCCGGCGTCACCGATATCGCGCTGGTGACGGAAGCGAAGAACTGGTCGACCTCAACCAACACGCTCGCCGGGCTCAATGCCTATGACGCCACGGTCACGGGTTCGGTCGGGGATAGCTATATCATTGCATCACCCGCGATCGGCGTCTTTGCCGGCCATGAAGGCAAGGTGGCGCGCTGTGAGGTGGCCGATACCTATACAATCTACACACCGCTTGGTGGCGATGTCGTTCACGACATCAATCTCGGCTATAAGGTGGAATGGAATGAAGCGGCTGGCGCATGGCAATCGGCCGCCGGTTCAATTTTCAAATTCAAAAAGCAAAGAACTGCTAGCACCGGATCGGCGACAGCCGTCACGGCATCGCCGTCGTCTGGCTATACCTTCTCAGACACAGCAGCGCCCACGACGATTTATGATCGACTTGAGGACGCTGGCGCTGGCACATTTTCGCATCGCGCACTGTCTGCGACCAATGAACTTGTAATTGACTACCAAGTAAAGCTGGTGGCTCCGGACGCTGGTTTGATTGCATTCGGACTGCTGGTCGATTCATTAACCGACGCGGTTGATTGGGTCGGCGTCTGGAATAACGCCGCCGGTAACGCACAGATGCACAATCTTCGCCTGACATATGCGCCAGGCGACACGACCTTGCACACATACAAGATCGCCGTTTTCCGCATGGCGGGTTTTTCGGCGCCCACATCGATATCGCGGCGCTTGGCGACGCTGATGGAAGTCGTCGTCGATAGCTGACGGCTTTTGCATACATCCGATTGAGAGACGAGAATGGCAGTTCATCCATTTAAGACACCATACGATGATCGCGACGCTGCAGCACTGCTCGCAGCGACGAAATTGCATGTGCGGCAGACGGTTGCCGACGCCGCGGAGGTCGGCGCTACTGATTTCAGCGGGCAGTACGGCGGGCTTTATGTTCGCTCAAACGCGGCCAACTATAATCTCGATACGGAAGACACGTCGTCGAATGACGGCGTCAACGTGATTTACGACAGCGCGGGCAATCATTGGGTCAAGGCTGTGGATGCGCAGACTGAGACGCAGCGCGTTCACACAGCTGCAGGCGCGGTGACGGCCACAATCGATGATGTCGATATCATCGTGATCAAAAAGACGGTCGGCGAGGCCACAACCGTCAATCTTCCGAGCGCCGCCACGGCCACCAAAGCCGTCCGTATTGTTGACGGCAAATATGATGCCGCGACGAACAATATTACGATCGTCCCCGACGGCGTGGAAACGATCATGGGTGGCGCGAGCTACATCATCGATTCGAACGGGGGGTCGATAAAGTTAACCCCCTTGGCTGACGGCACAGGCTGGATTTAGCACCATGACACTGAAGCGGATTATTGCGCTGGCGCTCGCCGGCGCGCTGATGCTTGGTCAGGCGTTCGCGCAGACGAACCCCGGCACCTCGCCGCTGTCCGGCTCCAAGGGCGGCACCGGCAATGCGTTCATGCAGTTCACCGGGCCGGCGACGTCGATCAAGACGTTCACGCTGCCAAACCAGGCTGACACGATCGCGACACTGGGGGCTATCCAGACCTTCACCGCGGCGAAGACGTTCTCAGGCGGTGTGATCGCAAATACGGTAGCGGTCGCTGGTTGCACAATCGGCGCCGACGCTCTTTGTGTGACTGGTAGTTCGTCATTAGGCGCCGCGACCGCCACATCGATCAACGGCAACGTCTGGACCACGGGCACCGGCACGCTGACGCTCGGCGCAGGCAAGACGGCGACCATCTCGAATACCTTGGCCTTCACCGGCACGGATGGCAGCTCGGTCGCCTTCGGCGCGGGTGGCACGGTGGCCTACACCGCGAATAATCTCGCCACCTTCGCCGCTACGACGTCGGCACAATTGGCTGGCGTGATCTCGGATGAAACCGGCACCGGCGCGCTGGTGTTTGGCACCGCGCCTACGATCACGGGCGGGTCGCACACAGCGCTCACCGGGCTCGGCCTCCGCTCGACCGGCACCGGCGCCTTCGACCTGACGGTCGCCAACACCGAAAACCTGACCGCCGCCCGCACGCTGACGGTGAAGGTGAACGATGCGGCGCGCACCGCCGATCTCGCCGGTAACCTGACGCTAGCCTCGTCGTTCACG
>Ga0172380_10002093_pt1 | contig 32328 bp, 35 predicted proteins | sample Leawe162metaG_FD_119747 | JGI IMG/M metagenome (GOLD analysis project Ga0172380, IMG submission 119747) | Leachate microbial communities from a municipal landfill in Southern Ontario, Canada - Leachate well 162 metaG | ecosystem: Engineered > Solid waste > Landfill > Unclassified | place... | reverse complement strand
GGGTCAAGGGCAGGCAGCGGCCTTATGCTGCCTGGCGAAGCGCACCCTTGACGCGGCGAAGGGGTAATACGATGGTGCATGGTTGTAAGTGCGGCACTTTCGCGCTTACAACCATGCAGACTGAGCTTGTTTTGAATATTTGCCATCACCGAACATGATTATCAGTCCATCAATTTAGCTGACCAGACTCACTCTAATTGCGTAATTTGACGTATCGCTTCCATCGCCTGCCTTCCAGATGAATATTCGTGATAATCGTACGCTGTTAAACCACATCGCATTTCGCGAGACGCAGCAAAATCGGTTAATTCTGGTGAGGCAAGGTATATTTGGCGTTGTGTAGGGATAGTCTCATTTATGCGTCAACTTGGTCTTTTCCGGTTTCCATAAACTCATTTCCACAACATCGGCATATCCATACCCGGCGCCAGCCTTAACAAGGCTTCCATGCCCTGCACAGCGCGGCTGCGCCAGCCTTTACCGCGCGACAGAGCATCCTGCCAAGCCGCGTTAAAAATATTACTTTGGCCGGTATTGGCAAAATAGTCGATCAAGCTGGCCGCCTGCAACAAATCTTTGGTTGACTTGGTGCGCTCAGTAATGGGGCGCTCACCGAATACGATCAACTTATGAACCGCGTAGCGTTCCGGTGCAGGCAAATTCACGACACAAGCGCCCATCCGGCTGATAACACACCCCTGAGTAGTATCCTGCAAGGAAAATTCCATGAATTTGAGCGGTTCGAGGGCGAGGTTGAGTTCAGGCATATTGACGGGTTTCCCGCTACGAGTGGCGCTGGTGACGAAATCCAGACGCAATTCCTGATCTGCCGGGTTGCGGTATTGCGTTCCGGCTTTTCCATTATGCCTTGCGCGGGGGAAATTGTCCGGATTGGATTGTTCCCAGCGGGATGCAATGCAAGGCGCAAATTGTGCCACGTGGTTATTCTCACGCAAGCAATTTGCAACGCGGCAGTGCGCCCGCTGGGGGCAATCAAACCGGACAATTTCCCCCGCGCAAGGCATAAATTGCGCAATAGGTAGCAAGCCCATTTCAAGTGACTCCAATGCGGAATGCACGTCAATACGCAAATCCGCCGGCAACGCAACGGAGATGTTTTTGCCGGCATGGGCAAAATCCACGTCCAATGTGGCCGCCCCATCATTCCAGCGCACCCCCACAGATTTCCCATCGCCAAAAAAGCATGGGTGCCGATCAGCACTCCGCCCGCACGAAAAAAGCCATATTCGGACAATCGTTTAATCATGCGAAAGTGCTTTGGTGCAGTAGCTACGCATCCCAGCACCAAAGCGGCTTGCGATTGAGGAACCAAAGGCTTGCTCAGGCGTATCTTGTCGAATCGCTGAACCAGGGTGCGCACACGCTCTTCGTTCGGCCCGATATATACCATGCGCACCCGCTGATCCAGATCGCGATAGGCAAAATACCAATATTCCTGGTTTTTCCGGGCCAGTTTTTGAAAACTACCGGTAAGTCCGGCTAACGCATTATTCAACTCGAAAGAACGCGCTTGCTCGAAAATTTCAGCATAGGCGGTTTGGGCTGACAGCGGAAGTTCGGTATATCGCATGAGCTATGATTTCTGACGAGGTTGCTAAACATTATAAAGATACGTTTAGCAAGCTCCAACCCGCATGTCAGAATATCAGCCCCTCTTCGTCGGCATACCTGCCACAGTCGCGCACCATCTTGCAATCAAAGCCACTCCCTAAGCCGGACTATTGTCGGAACCAAAATATTTACCGCAGAGACGCGGAGGCGCGGAGAAATCACAGAACCTCTGCGTCTGAAGCGCCTCTGCGAGGAAAATAAGTTTAGCCGAAGAACCGCACCGGTGCGTAGTCTACGACTAAACCAGAATCAGTTCTGCCAAACCAGCATAATTCCTGGCGCTCGAATACCCGGCTTCATCAACATAACCGCCACCGGGTGTTTACTTGGCGCGGCGCACCGACGCTGCATTCCCACGCAACGCGTGTGTAATGAAGCAATATTTCACTTGATTTTTGAGTGTGCCCACCTAAACAAAAGCACCATGCTCCGGGTCTACCGAGAGCAAATCCATGATAGCCAAGTTTTTGCCATGCGTGACGCAGTGGTGCGTGCATTCTTGTGAAGGGTCAAGCCCGAACAGGCGTTGCCGGTTCTCATCGGAAAACCAGAAGTCGCGGAAGCTGCGGTCTTTGATCGAACCCAGCGTACCGGATGCCGTGAATGCTTTATCCTGGCAGGCGTACACCTTGCAGTCGGCGCCGATGACGGTAAGGAACATCAGGTACGGGCACAGGGTGTAGTTCTTCTGGAAACGATCATCCAGATCGTGATAGTGGTTGACCACGGCAAAACGATCGTCCGCCAAATCGCGCGCCTGCTCAATCTGAGCCGTCACGACATCACGGATGCGCGCGTGATAAGCGTTGTTCTCCGCGCCGGAATTGCTCACCACGACGCCGGAAAATTTTACATGGTTGACGCCGGCATCTTTCAGCAACGCACAAGCGTCATAGAGATGAGTACAGTTGGTTTCATCGACAATAAAGCTCACGCCCAGCACGCACTTTGAACCGCGCGCGGTGAAATCGCGTATATTGCGCAACAAGTCTGAAAACTCGCCTTCCCGGACACCCCGCGATTTGGCGAAACTGGCGTCATCCCATGCATCGGTGGATATGCGCACCCATGTGCCGTATTCAGCAAAGGCATCGGCTACTTTGCCTTTGAGGTTGGCGCCGTTGCTCAGGGCGGCGACACGCACGCCCCCCGCTTTGAGCCGCCTGACCACTTCGGGCAACGGCTTGTAGAGCAGCGGTTCTCCGCCGCCGGAGAAGGTGACCGCCTTTACGCCCATGGCAATAACGTCATCCACGATTTCGAACATTTTGGCTTCGGGTATTTTGTCCTGGTAGTCAATGTCCTCACCCAGTTGCAGGTTGTCGACACGATAGGCGCAGTACCAGCAATTGTGGTTGCAGTGGTTAATGGGTTTGATGCGGATATGCACCGGCGCCACAACACGCTGCTCACGTAGCGCCTCAAGGTGGTCGGCGTAACGTAAAAACTTAAGGTTGCTATAAAGTTGGGCCATTGGCAAGCCCTCCTGAAGGAAGATTCGCAATGCGATTCAAAAATCGCTCAGTAGTTTCTGCAATTTGTTGCGGCATTAGCCCGTTAACCTCGAACAAGTCATTCTGAGCGCCATAATGCTGTGAAAAGGCATCCGCCAACCCGATGCGCTTCACCGGCGGAATGGTTGTCAGGTTATCGATCAGCGCTTCTATAATTGCCGAACCGAAACCGCCTACGCAAGAGTGCTCTTCCACGGTGACAATGGCCTTGGCCTGCGCCGCGTAAGACAAAAGGGCGGGTGCGTCCAACGGCTTGATCGTGTGGAAGTGCAGAATCGTGCTGTCGATGCCCTTAGCGATCAAGGATTCCGCCGCTGCCAAGGTATGGGTTGTCATGACCCCGGTGGTGACAAAAAGCACATAATCGGCTGCGGACGCTTTGCGCATGGGGATTGCTTTACCGATAGCGAAACTGTTTTCTTCCTTGCTGATTATCTTATCCCCCCCTTTTGCCAAACGGATATAGATAGGGTCCGGCCAATCCAGCGATTGCACCATCAAGCGACGCATTTCGTCGGCATCGCTTACTGCCATTACGGTCATGTTGGGCAGCACCCTCATCAGCGCAAAATCGTCCACTGCAAGATGAGTTGGTCCGAGGGGGGCATAGACCACGCCACCACCATTGCCGATCAGGCGCACAGGCAGGCGATGCAAGCACAGGTCCAGGGCAACTTGCTCGAAACCACGCCGCGTAATGAAGGTGGCAATCGTGTTGACGTAGGGTATAAAGCCATCCATCGCCAAACCCGCCGCCATGCCGATCACGTTGGCCTCGGAAATGCCTTCCATGAAGTAGCGCTCGGGGAATTCTTTTTTCATCCCAGCCAACACCCCCGGACCTAGGTCGGATCCGATGAAAACTACGCGAGGGTCGCGTTTGGCCAACAGGTGAACGGTGTCCAGGCAAACTTTACGCATGATAGCTATCCAATGCGGAGATCATGTTGGAAATTTCTTCCGATCCGATTTTAGCCTTGTGGTGCCAGTCGGGATTATTTTCCGCGAAGGGGATCCCCTTGCCTTTGGTTGTATGGCAGATTACGGCGTTTGGCTTGCCCGCGGCAAGGGGAAGGGCGGTCAGCACGCCGCGCAACGCGCCGACGTCATGACCGTCAACCTCGGTGGCGGCGAAACCGAAGCTGCGCCACTTGTCCAGCAATGGTTCCAAATCCTGAATATCCTTGGTCGGACCACTCGCCTGGATTTTATTGTAGTCCACTAGAACGGTGAAACTGTCGAGGCCATGTTTGCCGGCGCTCAAGGCCGCTTCCCAAACGGAACCCTCATTGATTTCGCCGTCGCCGACAATGACGAATACGCGGCTGTCGCGTTTTTCAATCCGGGCGGCAAGCGCCATGCCCAAGCCGATAGACATTCCATGCCCTAAAGACCCCGTGGAGGCTTCCACTCCGGGAATTTTCCCGGCTTCCGGATGCCCCCCGAGAATGGAATCGCGCTTACAAAAAGTGTCCAGCGTTTCCAATGGGAAGTAATTTTTATCCGCAAGAATGGCATAGAGGCCAAGGCAACCGTGACCTTTACTCAAAATGCAACGATCACGATTTTTCCACGTTGGGTTTTGTGGCTGGAAGCGCAGGACATCGTCGTACAGCACCCGCAATATTTCAATCAAAGACATGGCAGGCCCCAAATGTCCCCGCCCTCCGCCAGCCAGACCGCGAATCACAAGTTTTCTTAAGTAAATCGAACGTTCGTCAAGGGGCATGTTTCTTCCAATTCTATAGCGACTCCATCAATACTGCAGCAAGCTTAACAGTTGGCGCTTTGCGAGCGAGTGACCACACCTGCCACTTCCGCATCCGGCAAGGTTCAGAAGCCTTCTGCCACAATCTGTTGTTCATGCGACAGATGCACACTATCTTGTGCTTTAGTTGACACCCAGATTTTGAGTCTATCCTTCCAATCCGATGTAATCGGAAGCATCTCAATTCGTTCTTGGAGCGTGGCATCGTCAACGATTTTGTGTTGAAGCATCGTTCCGACAAACGTCCAGTCCTTTTCCCGACCGGCAGCCAGCTTGGATGCTGCGAGATCATGCGGTTCCAGACAATACCCAATCCTAAGATCGGTGGCCTCATTCTGGATTTTGACCACGCGGCCTTCCCAACCGGCAGGGAGGATGGCGGTTTCCGGTCCGACGCCTTGAGCGTAATACCCAAATCGCTCCTCAAATGGCGAGAGTTCTCCAATTGCACCGTCTATCAAGTCGGCAAGGTCTGGACGACGCAATGGGTAAATGTCTGCTTCCATAGATTGCAGCAACGACTCTGGCGCATTCGGAATTGCGCCAAGAATCGACTGACTACCGACAACCATGATCTCGTACTGATCAGTAATCGCCGCAGCAGCGCGAATGATGTGCTCAAGCTCCTTGCGTCGCATGATCGTTATTCCATGCCTTTAGAAAAGCAAAACGTTCCTGATTGGTTAGAATTCCAGAGAACGGGGAGGATTGGCGTAAAGCCGTTGCCCGCTGCGAATCCTCGACGGCGATAGCGAGGGAGGCATCAATACCTTGGTTCATGAGATGCTCCCATTCCTCCAAGTGCGGTTGCGACGCTGCACACACTGTCGTGCGCCACCGTGCGAGCGTTGCCTTAGCTCTAACGAACAGGGTAGGGTTTCGCCTGATTTTCTCTGCAACCAGCCGATGCAACGCTAGGCTACGTTCGTCAATCTCTTGATGCGTTCTCATGGGCGGCTCCTGCGCGTATTCTTAGCCCGATCGAAGGATATTTTGGCATTGAGGCCACAGCTTTGCCGAGGGCAATTCGGGACTTTTCAAGCTGAAGGCTTTTAACTTCTTCTCTGGAGGCGCCTTCCCCGGCAAAAACACGCGCTTGCCATCGCTCCGGCAGAAATTCGTTCAACAATATCAAAGCCCAGCGGATGCCATATAAAGGCGACAAATGTAGCAGACGCTGCTCAAAGCCCTCATCTGCTTGAAATATGGCTATCATTCCCCGGCGAAAGCGACGCTGCTTTTCTTCATCAAGTTCCATGCCGGGGTGGAGAAGAAAATCCGCAGCCAAACGGACGGGATCGTCCCAGCCAAAATATTCAAAATCGATGAAATACATCTGCCCGCCAGCGGTTTTAAGGGCGTTGTGAAAGCCGAAATCCGCTGGAATCAAGCATCGCCGATGTTGGGGAAGCGGCGTGGCAAATGTGGCGCCGTGCGCAAAATTCCGTGCGCTTTCCATGACCGGAGCAAGCTCGTCTACCAGAAAACGCTTAAGCTCAGGTTCTTGAAGGGCAACGGCTGCAAATTTCTCCAGTCGCGAATCGATATGCCGTTCCAGGTACGCACCACACAGGCATGACTCTGTGGCCAGTCCGAATGCCTCCCCGCCGTTGATTTCGGCAACATGGGTTCGGGCGATAAAGTCGATGGCCTGATCCATATCGCTGGGAGTGGGTGGATTAACGGGAAAACCGTCAATCCACTCCAATAATGCCATGCTGCGCGGAATATCGACCCCCAACAGACGGGGCGTGTAAGGATTGCGGTTGGCCTCGTAGTACTTCAGCGCCTTAATTTCCGTGCCAAAACGGTCGCGAGGATCAGACGTTTTGAACGGGTAGCTTTTGAGGATAAAAGTATCGTTACCACATATTGCCTGGAAAACCCGGCTGTTTCGTCCACCGCGACAAAGCTCAAGTCGATCTACCGGGTGGCCGATAAGCGCTTCGGCTATTTTTTTGAAATCAACTTCCAAAAACGAGGCGCTCGATTTCAGACCAACAGGCGCAGATGTGATCCACTTGGGCAAGGGATTCGTGAGGCTCGCCATTGGTGAATAGAATTCTTTTCGTGCCGGGCGGAAAAGAGGGGTTCAAAAAGAGGTCTGCCAGGTCATCAATAAAAATATCGCACTGGAGCGAGGCGATACACGCCACTTTTTCCTCTTGGGTGGCCTTAAAAAAAAGGTGGCTTTCTGGAATGGCATAGATTGCCGGGTCAAAAAAACCTTTGTCGCGCATCCATTGCCGTGCAGCGTCGCGAAGGTTGGTGCGGGTTTCATCGAAATGCCCGAATTCCGTCTTGTGGCTGACGATGAACACTTGTAAGCCTGGGGTGGCGGTGCAACGGCGGAGAAAATGGTCTTCCCCGCTGAATTGCTCGGCAGATGACATGCGAAGCCCATAAACAGTCCCTTGGAGCCGTTGCCACAGAAGCTCCCCGTTTATTTTCCGACGAACGATCTGACGAATGCCTTGTTTGGTTTGTCTTTCATCTACTCCGGTGATTTCCCAGTCCCGCGCCAAATTGGTGAAGCCCCGATCATAGCAGGCAAGCGTATTATCGAAATCAATGCCAATACGCACTATTTGAGCAACGTAGTGATATATTTATAGAGCGCCACCGAGGAAATGGGTTCGCGGTTGCAGACTATCTGCACATCCAACGCCGCTGCGGCGCTACCCATAAAAGCCGCAATCTCGGGGGCAAGCCCGCCGCCCAGGCAAAGCCCCGCAAGGGAAAGGAATGCATCGCCTGCCCCTATTCGGTCCAGCACCTTGGTGGATAAGGCGGGAACCACGAATGTCGAATTTTCTTTTCTGTCGGTCAACAGCGCCCCTTTGGTGCCCTGCGTTACCGCAACATAGGGGACGTTCAAACGTGCGCCGATAGTTTCGATCACCTGATCCAGAGGTGAGTATCGATTGTGGGCCGCCAAACGAATTTCAGGCTCATTCAAGGAAATAAAATCTGCACGGGGATAGCGGTTGATAACATGGTAGCCACGGTTGCCACTGTTGATTTGGGTGTTTACGGCAAGGAAAGGGGAGTGCGCGCAAAGACTGTGAACAATTTTCTCGGAAATAAATCCATTGCCGAAATCAGGAACAATCACCACGTCAAACCCGTCGGCGTGACAGGCCAGCCAATCGCAGACCTGAATTTCAACCTCTGTCAGATCGGGTTCGTTGTTGAAGAAATAGACTTCGAACATCTTGTTGATTTCTTCGTCAACAAAACGACGTTTGGTAACGGTGGGTGCGTCCTCCAAATAGAAAAAATTGGGCGTGACGTTAGGAAGCAGCCTGGTTCGGATATAGTTTTCGTGGGTTTCCAATTTGCCCAAGGCCGTTACGAGGGTGACATCTTGAGCAAATCCCGCCAAGTGATTGGCAACGGCAATGGAACCTCCGGCAAACTGTTCTTCTGCCTTATAGCTGACGGAGGGCGCCAGGTTGCTCTTACCGGATTGGCCCATAGGCGTCACATAATGATACTGATCGATTATCGCATCGCCTACCACCAATACTTTCAGGCGGGAAAGTTCTTGCACTTGCCGGATTATCTCCTTAGGGTCATGCCTCCCCCGGAATTCTTTTAAGTAATTTTTTGTTTCCGTTGAAAAAACACCGAAATGTTCATTCAGCAGGCTGCTGGAGCTGAACGTTACTTCATCGGTATAGAAAATTCGCCCGCCAACGGATTCGACAGCTTGGCGCTCTTTATCGATATTGCCGGTAATATCATCGGATGCTTGGCGATACTCCCCACCCTTAGCATAAACATCAGGTTTTAGTTGCCGGATGACGTCAATCGCCGTTGGGCCGTAATTCACTGCAACGTAATCGACACATCCCAGGGCCGCCAATGTTTGGGCTCGCAATTCCTGGGAAAAAACCGGTCTGCCGGGACCCTTGTTGACGAACTCGTTGGCGGTGACAGTAACCACCAAAAAGTCCCCCTCCTTCTTGGCGCGTTGCAGATGAAAAATATGCCCCGTGTGCATCAAATCGAACACGCCATGACAAAGAACAATCTTTTCATTACGCTTCTTATGTGCCCGGCAAAGAATTTCCAATTCGTCCAGGGGAAGTACTTTTGTAATTGACATATTAGGCTAATTTCGGCAAATGAATACGGTCCGCTATATTATGCAGGATAAACAGGTGGCCGATTTCCACCAAGCCGTAATCGTGGGAATTCAGCCAAATATTCAAGTCCCCCATCTGCCGCAATGGGTTGTCGCCGTCAAACCCGGACAGCGTGACCGACATGCCGCCGAGGTCCTTCATCTTGGCAACGGCATTACGAATATTGGCGGAGCGTCCTGAACTGCTGATAGCAAGCAACACGTCGCCGGCGTCGGCCATGACACCCAAAATCCTGCTGAAGGCGTTCTCATAGCCATAATCGTTAGCCATGCAGGTCATGAGGGAAGATTCGTGCAAAGTCATGGCGCGGAGTTTGGCAACATTGACGAAATCGGTAATGGCATGACTGGCGACAGCCGCACTCCCCCCGTTGCCTACCAAGTATACCCCTTTTCCTGACCTACCCCTCTCAACAAGACCCGTTTTCAAGTCCTCAAGGGCGGCTTCCGTATCCAGCACTCTACCAAAAGCGTCGGTTAGGACGGCGGTGTCGAGAATCGTTTGTAATTCCGATGCACGCGGCGCGACGGCAAATGAAACCAATTAGGGCTTCCTTAGTTTTTGGTTTGTGAGGAGCTAAGATATCGGAACCACGCTTCCGTGGCTTTGCCGATGGAAGTCGGGTCCCATACCGGGGCATCCCGCCAGTCGTCGAGATGGGCAAGCATTTGCTCCACGCCCTCCTCGAAAGAAACCTTGGCGCGCCAGTCCAGCAAACGTTCAATCTTGCTGGTGTCGGCAAAGGTAATATCGGGTTCGCCCGGTCGTTTGGGAATATAAGTCACTTCTCCGCCCAAAAGCGTCACCAATCGGTTGATGCTGTAATGGTTGCGGCTACCGACATTCAGTGCTTCACCGCTGACGCTGGATTGGGCCGCGCATATAAAGGCGTCGGCAACATCCGTGACATAAGTGAAATCCCGCGATTGCCTGCCATCGCCGACAACCGTAAAGGGTTTACCATGGATTTTTTGGGCGAGAAACACACCGAACACAGCCCCATAGGCGCCAGTAGTACGCGATCGCGGTCCATAAACGTTGAACAGGCGCAAAGATACGGCAGGCAGCTTGTAAGTTTGCGACCAGTGCAGAACAAGCTCCTCGCCCATATATTTTGTTAGCGCGTAGGGGTACTGGGGACGAATCGGTGCGCTTTCCGGAGTAGGGAAAATATCGGGAATGCCATAGCTGGATGACGAGGCCGCGTAGACCAAACGTTTTACGTCGGCGGCGCGCGCACATTCCATAACGTTAAACGTGCCTTGGACATTGGTGCTGTAATAAAGCTCGGGATTTTCGATGGAAGGCACGATATCCGCCATTCCAGCCAAGTGGAACACCCAATCCACCCCCTTAAAACAAGCTTTCAATCCCTCTTTATCGCGAATATCGATTTGGTGAAAAGACAATTTGGGGTTATCAATGATCTCCCGGAGATTTTCCAGCCGACCGCACAACAGATTGTCCACAACAACCACATCATGGCCAAGCGCCAGCAATTGTCGGCTGAGATGACTTCCAATAAATCCGGCGCCGCCCGTAACCAATGATTTCATAGAAGCTCCTGATTCAAATGAAATTGACATGCTCAATCCGACCTTCAATCAGGTTGAACAGGTATCGGTTTATTTCGTCCATGCGGCAATTCTTGCGACATTCGCGAATATCAAGCCGGTTTCGAATAAAGTGAAGATTTTCCCTGCGTTTTTCACTTTGCCAGATGTCCTTGAATGATTGTTCCATGAGATTTCCATACTCAAAACGATCATCCAACAGGTAAGCGCTGCATCCGTACACTGCCCCATTTGCCATGACATAAGCCCACACAAAGGGGGTCGCATTACATCGGGTATAGCGCTTGGCGTCATCTTCCGAATATTTCAGCATGGTGCGCTTGCGGAAGATGACCTGAAAATTATCCGTATTAAAAACCGCCAGTTCTGCTTCAAGATTAAGGAAACGGGTGTAGTTGATGTCTTCATAAATCTTGGTATTGCTGAATTGATGCTGCGAGTAGGGCTTAATAACGAGATAGTCTGCACCAATTTCATCGCGACAAATTTCTGCCAGCATCTTCATTTCGTGGGCATTTTCGGGAAACAACAGCGCCTGGACGCCGATCGTGCATTTGAGACTGTTTGCCCGCTTGAAGGCTACGGCTTCCTTAAGATTGTCGATAACCTTAAAAAAGTCCCGTTCCTTGGTTTGATGGATTTTTGCGTAGGTTTCGGCAGTGCCCGCATTAAACGACACTTTAATCCAGGAGGTCAGCGGGAGCGACTGCTCAATGAATTCCTTGTTTAGTACGGTGGCATTGGTCGTAAACGCAACGTCAATACCAGCCTCTTTAGTATACCTGACGATTTCGTTAATTTTTTTATGCAAAAGCGGTTCGCCTTCACCCGCGTACATCACGCTTTTGACCCCCAGCGCACCCATTTCAAGCAGGCGATCTTTCAATAACGCTGCGTCCAACATGCGGGATTGGTAGCCGATGTAATCCACCGCGCAAAAAGTGCAGCGATGATTGCAAGCGCCAACCGGCGATATCTCCAAATAGATGGGATAAACTTCCTTAGCTTTTTCCCAGTCATCCCCCGCCTCAATGAGCTGTGAGACGCGCTTGGGATGGTAAATAAGTTTGTGACTATCAATATGAAATATGTCGGCCATCGGAAATTCCAGGAGAGCTTTTTCTCAAACAACATCGTTGTGCGATTTATTAGGATGGCGTACTACACGCCAAAACTATTTCCGGTGAACCTTCCTCTATAATTGTCACCAAATCTTTGCGAAATCAAACATAATACTGCATTTACCCAAGTCAAACTCCATCCTGTCCTTGCCGGCATCCAATGCCTTGATATAACGCCCATCCTGCAAGCGATAAATCTTGGCAACGCATTCTTTCGGATCGACCATCACGTAGTACCGGACGCCTTCCCGTTCATAGAGATTAAATTTTGTGGTGCGGTCTTTCCGTGCTGTAGACTTGGATAATACTTCGAAGATCAGAATAGGGGCTTTGCTCAAATAGGCTGCCTTTTCAAGCTCCCCGCAAACCACCAGGTTGTCCGGCTGTACAATCGTTTGCTCGTCAATTTTCCAGTCAACGGGCAACAGGGCATGGCACTCCCGGCAGTTTTCCAAAACGCGCTCCAGTTGGCTGGCAATGCGTTGGCTGATCGACTGGTGCAGAATATCCGGCGCGGGACTCATGGCGTGGGCCACACCGTAGATAAGCTCCCAGCGGCCTTCCCATTGAGCATAATCCTCATAGGTGTAGCGCGGCAAATCTTCCTGGCGCAGGATATTCATACCATCCAGAGGGTGACTTTTGAATTCAGCGCATCCAACTACATTCCCTGTTCCTGCATCTTGACAACCGACTTGGCGAATACTTCAAAATCCGTCAAATGGTGTTTAGCGATAATATGAACGATTGTCCAGTTGATCGCTTCATAATTATGGACCGCCAAGTTACGAAACCCTACCGCTTTTTTCATGCGGTTAGCCAATTCCGGGGGGATGATGGCGGCTTTGTTCAACACATCGAATGTTTCCCCCATGGTATCCGGCGGGGGAAATTCGGTGGATGAAATGAGGTGCGCGCCGATATCCACACAAAGCTGGATAGCGCGCGTCAGATTTAACGCCAGAATATCCTGCGCATCGTAATCGTTTATCAACGCTTCGACATCTTCCGGGCATTTTTCTTTGACCCGTTGCAGCGCTCGCCGCAAAGATTCCAGTTTTTGCTCAATCAAAGGCCAATCCATGCCCGCCGTCTTTCTTGAAGCATCCGTCTCCGATAGGGCATAAAATCACTCTCTTCAAAGAGATGCTTTGCGACCATCTTTGCATAACTGGAATTTACTTCCACTATTCTTCGCCCACCAGCCAATATCTGTCCCAGCAACGGCTCTCCGACGGTAAAGAAATCAACGAGATCAACAGGCCGCCCGGTTGCCTCCGCCAGTTCCATGATCAGCTGCATTTTTTTGCCCGCATCAAGGGGCTGAGCCGCACCGACGGCCAAGTCAATGTCACTGTCGCCGCGCGCGGTTCCTTTGGCCAACGACCCGAATAGCACTGCCAGATGAATGTCTGGATGCCTTTCCAGAACCCGTCTGATACTGTCATCGTTAGAATTATTGTGGCAGTTCATAGCCTACCGTAGGCGCACAAGCCCAATCAAACTGTTCGTGACGCCGTTTGTCGAAGCATGGATGAATTGATGTTGGAACGCGTCACCGTGGCTATTCGCGCTTGCGCCTCTTTACCTCAACCGCCACCTCAACCTCCAGCCGCTCGATTTCTTGCTTAAGCGACTCATATTCAACCAGCTTACACTTCAGAAACTCCCCGGCCATCCGGGCTTTTTGCTCGATTCCCTGCGGGGTCAACAGGTAGGCGTAGGCCCACTTGTTCTGGCTGTTCTTGAAGTTGCGCGCCTTCACCCAGCCCTTGTCCAGCAAGGCCTTGAGGCAATAATTCGCCTTGCCCAGGCTGATATCGAGCCGACTCGCCAATTGCCGCTGGCTGATGTCCGGTTGCTTTTCCAGGAGATGAAGCAGCTTGTAATGATCGTCTTCTTGCATACGCGTACACTTGACGGCCAGACACGCTACCGCCATACCGGCGCCTGAACGGCACAGTAAAATGGCTTTCGCACCAGGCTCTGAGGATAGAGCCTGCGTTCAACGATTGAACGCAGGCATTACAACATAAACAACGAGGTGCGTCAACACTTAGCCCGGATATTGCATCCCCCCCACAACAAACCCTTTGCTCGGATGCATCAAAACCAAGCTTTACAGCCCGGCGAATGGGCTATCCATCACCACTACCGCCATGCATCTGGGAATGAACTGATTTTTCAAAACTCGCGGCTGAGATTCAGTTACACGCATTGATATTACTGTGCGAATACGCCCTTTGTTAAGCAAGCTAGAGTGCATGGGAGGTTATAATTTAACCCCCGCAACAGTCGACCATTCGGCAAGCAGCTTTATCGTTTGTTCGGCTATTCCTATTGCATCATTGGCATCTTGCAAATCAGCCTAGAAACCTTCGTTGAACGGGCTGGAGTGTGCGGTTTTCCGGGCGCAGGGCAAGGCGCAACGACGCGGAATGGTCATTCCATTCCCTTCTCTTGTAGTTGCAACGCCGCCATGCGCCCGGAAAACCGTGCAATCCAGCCCGTAGCGTTCTCAACCAAACGGGTGGACGCGAAATAGATGACAAAGTCGTTTAGTGCCGCCATGTTACACTTCCAGGCAAGCGGTCAACTGAGCTTTCTAGGTTGAATGCTTTTTCAACGGCTTGTTGCGCGTGAAAGCAGGCTGCAGGATGTTCTTTCGCATCGCGTAGCAATTTGGCTGCGCGCATATCGGCTTCTGCGTAGTGAAACCATTGTGCGGCACTTTCGAGCCTTGAATCATTCTGCGGCATAGATCAATATCCTTTCTTGAAGCATCGATTTTATGAACGACACCTCTTTCTTGGCGGCAAGTTCATCTGTGGTCAACACCACCACATCGCAACCACAGGGCACATCCAGGCTGGAGATGATGTCATAGGCGATGGACAGCCGCTTGGATACAGAAATCCCTTCTCCTCCTTCCACAAGGATATCGATATCCGAATCCGATCTGGAACGTTCTGTCGATGTTGATCCAAACACCCATATGCGTTTACATCCAAAGGCTTTTGCCAACAAAGGCGCCGCTACATCTCGCGCGAATCGCTTTCTGATTTCGGACTCTTTCGATGCTTCAGCAAGGCGAGCAACTTTGAGCATTAATCCGATGTCGCTACTGTTGTTTGCGCCAGATGCCAAACTGATCGCCATGTTTTTTCCTTTTGGTTCTGCCTGAAGCCGGAGCTTTACTTGCTTCGGCCTCTATAGCCTGATGCACCAATGCAAGCATCTCTGATGCACGGATGCACTTTATATTCAGAATCAATACATTATAGGCGGCGTCAATCCTTCACGGACAGTTGCTGTGGGCTAAACTTGAGTCGCTGCTGCTTGCCCAGCAGTTGCATCAACACCACGACCCTTTGCTCGGATGCCATCGAAACCAAGCCTTCCAGCCCGGCGAATGGTCCATCCATCACCACTACCGTCTTGCCTGGCTTGAGCAAACTGATTTCTTCGAAACTCGCGGCATTCTGCCTGGCCTCGAATGCCTGGATGTTCTGAAGCACTTCCGCATTCAGAACGGCGGGCGTCTGACCAAACCGCACAATAGACGTTATCCCTTGCGTGGAGCGCACGGGAGCAATCGACTGTTGGGCATCGTCCGGACGGAAAAAAAGATAGCGCGGAAACAGGGGGTCTAATCGTGTCTCCTGCCGATTGTGCCCGTTTTTGAATACCTTCAACAACGGCAAATAAACACCGTAACCCTGCCGGAGCAGGTTCTCCTGAGCGACGCGCTCTTGCCGGGGCTTGGTATGCGCGACATACCAAGGGGTCGAATCGTTCATTATGTTCCATTCTTAGAGGCTAGGCCTTTTTCCAGACTGCACTGGAAAAAGGAGGTTCGCTTTTGGCGAACAGCCAAACCGACTCACGCTTTAGACGCGAAGGCGCGAAGAGAACCGAACCTGTATCTTTATTTTGCGAGTTGGGAATGAGATCGCCCACTCTTAACTCGCCCCCACTTCTTCGCGGCTTCGCGTCTTCGCGTGAAAAATTCTTAGCAGAAATTGCGACCTTCATCTGAAATCGCAACTTCACAAGCGACAATTTGTTGTCGTTTGTTATTGCATTAGAGCCTAGAGGCTAGCCTCTGGCCTCGCCTGTAAGCGGTGGCTGTAGCGTTTTTTTAATGATCCTCAACTGCTGCTCGACAAAAACCGACAGATCGGGGGTAAGGTCGCCGGATGCCTTGGCGCGACCAAATGCTTCGAGTGCTTCCGCCGAACGATTTTCGGCATGAAGCGAAATACCCAGCCCGACCTGCCACGCCCCGGAATTCATCAAGCGTAATGCCGCCTGATAATGCTCGATGGCTTTTTTGTGCTGCTCCGCACGTTGCAGCAACGCCGCCAGGAATGCCTGAAAGCCCGCATTGGCGGCGGCATGTGGCAAGCTCTTATACAACGTATCGAGGGCTGCCTGGGTGTCGCCACGCTCGACCTGCAAGCGCGCCAGCGCCATGGCGAAACCATATTGCTCGGCGTCCGAATTCAAGCCTTCCTGCAAGATCAATTCTGCCTGGTGGTATTGCCGTTGCTCAACCATCAACGCAGCCAGCGCCTGGCGCGCGGCAAGGTGGCGAGGGTCGAGCTTGAGCGCTTCTTCCAACCCGCTGCGCGCTTCCGACACGCGCCCCTGCTGGAGCCATGATTGCGCCTTCTGGTAATAAAACAGCGCCTGTTGCTGCGAAGACACCGATTTCATGGTCGTTCCCTGCCCCGCTTCGGCATCGGGAGAGACCGGCTTGAGCTTGCCGGCGCTTTCGCGGGAATACTTCTTTGCCAGCGATTGGGAGGCGTCGCTCACCGCCGCAACGGCGCCCGCTTCCGTCATTTCGCTGGGCGCCGCTTTCTTTTTGGGCGCATGCGCAGCACTATTCTTGCGTTTTTCCGGTTTCTCAGGCTCTTCCTGTAATTTCTGCACGACCAGTTTTTGCACGACTTCTTCGGGCAGGGGGGGGACTTCCTCGATTTTTTCAACTTTCGGCGGCGGTGCGGGGGCTTTGGGATTTTGTCGCGGCGCCATGCCGGGAATTTTGCCGGAGACCGCGACCGATTTCGCCGGCTTCGTTTTATGCTGCCACCAAGTCCAGCCGTAATATCCGCCCATGGCCGCGAGAACCGCCAACACCACGCCCAGCGCCAAGGGGCGGCGCGCTGCCTGGCTTGCGGTCGCGACGGCGCGCACGCCGTCCGGCAGCGAAGCAACCCGCCCGCCGTGACGTTTTTCAAGCTTTAGCAGCATCTGGTTGATGATGCTCATGTCAGGATAAATTCCAATTCCAGAATGATTTTTTCTTGACCGCCGGCGTATCCACAACCGCCTCCTTGATATGCTGGTCGGTGACTTCCCCCTTGCCTTCGCCATAGGCCAACATCATCGCCTTGTGCGCCAGGATGTTGATCAGCCTGGGGAAACCGCCGCTCGCCCGATATAAACGCCTTACTGCAGACTTGCTGAACAGCCGCCCGCCGCGGTATCCGGCGACACTTAAGCGGTGCGCCAAATAGGATTCCAACTCTTCCTCGCCCAAGGGGGTGAGGTGGTATTGAAAGGTGATCCGTTGTTTCAATTGGCGTATCGATTCCAGTTCCAGCTTGCGATTGAGTTCCGGTTGTCCCACCAACACCACTTGCAGCAGCTTGATTTTTTCCGTTTCCAGATTGGTCAGCAAGCGCAAGGCTTCCAGAGTGTCCAGCGGCATCGCTTGCGCTTCGTCGATGCACAAAACGGCGCGCTTGTTCTTGCGGGCGATGTTAAGCAAGGCCAACGTCACCGATTTCAACAGGCGATGCTGGCTGACGCTTTTATCCAGCGTCACGCCCAATTCGTCGGCTAGGGCCATCAGCAACGCGCGCGGTTCGAGAAAGGGATTGCTGATATAAGCGGTGGCGAAATCCTTGCCCAGAACGGCCAAAAATTTCCGGCACAACAACGTTTTCCCGCTTCCGACTTCACCGGTGAGCTTGATAAAGCCTTCTCCGTTCCTGACCGCGACCAGCAACGTATTCAACGCTTCTTGATAGCGCGACGAGGGATAATAAAAACTGGTGTCCGGCGTAATCCCGAAGGGCGCTTCCTTAAGGCCGAAATGCTCGTTATACATTTTCCCCGCTGGCCTTAATCGCGGCCCATCGCCTGAACCCGCTGTTGGATGTTCAGGATATCCTGCGCCCAATCGTTGTCGTCATGCACTATCGTGGGCTTGAGAAGAATGACCAGTTCGCTCTTTTGGGTGGAACGATTGGTTTGGCGCAATGCATCTCCCAGCACGGGCACATCCTTGATCCCTGGCGTTTGCTGAATATCCCCCGTGGTGGACTGTTTCATCAATCCGCCGATTGCGACGATCTGGCCGTCGTGGGCGCGCACAATGCTGTCGGTTTCGCTCACATTGGCCGATGCGAAGGGCAAGGTCAACGTGCCGGAACTGCCCATGTTGATAACCTTGTTGGATTCGCTGACGCGCGTGACCGAGGGATGGATATGCAAAATAACATTGTCGTTTTGATCGATCTGCGGCGTCACATCCAGCACGATGCCGGAAAAATATTGCTGCAAAACGGGCGCTGACGGCGTAATCTGCTGATTACCGTTTTTGTCTGTAGTCACAATGGGAGAAGAGACGCTGGTGACATAATAATCTTCGCTCCCCACCTTCAACACCGCTTTTTGATTATTCACCGTCGCTATGCGCGGGCTGGAAAGCACATTGACATTACCCTGGCTTTCGAGAAAGGAAAGCGTGGCGGCAAAGCTACCGGTCTGGAAAACCAGGCCAAACAGTCCGCCGGTTCCTTTCAGGCTGGAACCGGGCACGCCGGATACGCCCGTATCGCTCTGTAACGCGCCATACGGCCCCATTTCGTTGCCGCCGGGTGCTCCGGCAGACAGCCGGCTGCTGGAATTAATTTTGAAAGCGCCCCAGTTAATCCCCGCCTGATAGGTATCGTTCAATGCGACTTCGAGGATTTTCGCTTCCAGAATCACTTGGCGCTCCACGGAAAGTTGCGAAGCGTTGAGAAACTCGGCGATGTTGCGCAACTCAAGCGGAGTGGCGCGCGCGACAATCACGCCGGATTGGGGGCTTACCACCACGCTGCCCCCCCCCTTACCCTGCCCGAGAATGGCATTCAGGGAAGCCGTCAACTCTTTCCAGAAGTCGCTGCTTGAGGAGGTGTCGATATTCGTGCTGCCGCCGGCGCTGCTGCTGGTAGACGTTCCTGTCGTCCCACCTTTCACTTGAATACTGGTTGACCCCTTGCGCGATCCGACCAGATAATTCACCTTGAACACACGGGTCTGCATTGTCAAGGGCTGGATATAAATGCGCGTCCCTTCCACTTTGTATTCATAACCGTTGATTTCACGAATCGCTTCGAGCGCCTCGAACACCGTTACATCCTTGAGATTCACCGAAATGGTTCCGCTCAAATCCGGCGGAATCAGCATACTGTAGCGCGTCCCCGAAACGATCCCCATGAAAACCTGGGCAGCGGGCGCGCCATGCACCACCAGATCGAAGCGCGGTTCCAACGCCTTGCCGCTGGCTTTGGGCATTTCAATTTTAAGCGGCGGCAGCAGCGCGTTTTTTACCGAATCGGGCTGCTCCTGTTTTGGCGGCTGTGCTGCCTTTATCAATTCGTCGTTGATGCGCTGGGAAGTGGCGTTGTATTTATTCTGCGACTGTGGCGTGGCGCAGCCGAACAGCGCCAACCCCAGCCACACGACGACGAACTGCAGCGATATATGCCTTGCGCGGGGGAAATTGTCCGGTTGGATCGCCCCCCGGTGGGCGCTACTCACCGCGTTGCAAATTGCCTGCGTAAGAATTGCCACGCGGCGCAATTGGTGACGCATTGCATTGCATCCCGCCGGGAACAACCCAATCCGGAAAAGTTCCACCGCGCAAGGCATAACAGCCGGTTTTATGGTCATTGCTTGGCCTTCTTCTTAAGGGCGGCAGGCTTGGCGCCGCCCTTACCCTCATCCTGCGGAACAAGCCGCTCCTTTTTTTCCACTTCGGGAAACAATTTCAGAATCTGTAAACTATCCCCCGTGCGCAACACCGCTTCGCCCGGTGACAATTTGACCAGTCGCGCCGCGCCGAATTTCTCCCCCAGCATCACGGACTGGCCGCTAATAATAGCTGCGTTGCGCGTAGACGAAAGCAAAACCGAGTACAACACCGGCGCCGGAGTGGGAGCGGGAGCCGTCTCAGGCTCCGCGCCCGTAGCGACAGACCCACCGAACGCATCCGGCGGACGAGTCGGATCCGGCAAGACATCGGCAGCCTGACAACAGTAGACGGTCATCGCCAACAACCCAAGAGGCAAGTAAATCAATTTATGCCTTGCGCGGGGGAAATTGTCCGGTTGGATTGCCCCCAGCGAGCGCACTGCCGCGTTGCAAATTGCTTGCGTGAGAACGACCACGCGGCGCAATTTGCGCCTTGCATTGCATCCCGCCAGGAACAATCCAATCCGGACAATTTCCCCCGCGCAAGGCATACGAAACGACCGATTGCTCAACTTAACCCACCATGCTAACGACTTGCGACGTATTATGACAGAAAAGCAGATTCACTGCGGCTTATCTAGGGGCTAGGGACTAGGGACTAGAGGCTAGTAAAAACCTGGCGTATAGCACCGACATCCTCGACTGGCGCCGCGTAAAGTAGATGCGCGCTACGCTCTACTTATCCACCCAACCGCTCAATTAGCTCATGTAAGATTTTCATAATAAATTTCCGAGAGCAAATTTATCCTGTCCTTACCAGCCTCTAGCCCCTAAGCCCCAGCCCCTAGCCAAAGTCTCAAATGCTCAGCCAGGTCTTTTCCAGGCTCAACGTATAGAGCGTCAGCGATAGCGTAATCCTGGGGTATTCTTCCACTTTCAAGTTGGCCGCGCTCCACACCATCCGCCACGGCAACTTTTCCAACGTCTCCAGATACTGCAACAAATCATGATAATTGCCCTCCACAGTCATCTGCACCCCATGCCTATAGACTAACGAAGTGCTGACACTGCCTTTCTTCGTCGGGTCGGCTTTATTCTCCAATGCGGTAGTCGCCGGCAAGGTTTTCATCGAAACCAGGCGTAAACGCGGGTTTTGCGCCAGTAATTCCCCCAGCAGAAAAGCTCTCTTTTCCGGCGACACCAAGCTTTGCTGAGCGGTTTCCACCGGTGCTTCCAATTCTTCGATTTTGCGTTTTAATTCCCGTAGACGTTTGCGGTTCTCAGCATCCGGGTCGATTTGCACTTTGGAGGCGGCGCCCATAAGTTGCGCCTGAAGCGCATCGATTTCCTGCTGGCGCGCGGTCCTATCCTTAAGCAAGCTTTTCTGTTTTGCACGCAAGGGATCCAGCAAAAACAAATTTATCGGGGTTACCAATATAACCACCATCATCACGAAGACCATAACGCGCTCGCGCAACGCCAGCGCATCGACCCGATCGGCGAACTTCCGCCAATGCTCCTTCACCACCCACCCCGCCTGATCTGTTTCATTCTTGCATCACTATTCAACCGAACGTAAACTGAACTCAAAATACCCCTCCGGGTTTTTGCTCTTCAGTGATTTGTCCGCCGCGGTCTGTTGCATGTCCAGCGTGGAAAAAGTGATGCCGTGCATAGCTTTTTCCTTGCTCAAGCGCTTGATGTAATCCGGCACCAATTCCGCCCTCAATGCCCGCCCGCCGATCACCATTTTGTTGCCGCCTTCGCTGACGCTGATGCTGGTCAACCACACCCCATTGACGCTCTGACGTGCAAATGCCAGCAAATAGCCGGAAAAACCGCGATCCTGCCCGGATGCAACCCCGGCCTGAATACCCAGAATATCCTCACTATTTTTGAGTCGGCTTTCCAATTCCTTTACCTGCGCTTCCAATTCTTTGCTTTTCTCGCGCGGCCCGAAGTCTACATTGAGTTTGGTCACGCGCGTCCTCTCCACATCCAGGCGCTTGCCGGTTTCCGCGACCTCCTTGCTCAGGCGATTGGTTTGAAAAACGGCGTAAGCGTAAAAACTCAACGAACCGACCAGCACCATCGCCAACGCCTGCAAAATGGTGACAGTAGAAAAATACTTCTTCTGGCGCAGGAAGATAGGATTAAAGAGGTTGATCTGTTGCGTCACAGTGTTTTTTCCTCAAACCGCAACGCGGCGCCCAGCGTAAGGAAACAACGCGACAATTGATCCTGCTGCATCCCCGACGACATCTTGGAAAAATCGAATATCCGATATAAATCCACCATTTCCACCGTCATCTGCAAATTTCTCGCCAAATATCCTTCCAACCCGATTGCCAAGGGCAAGGGCGCCATCAATAATTTCTTGAGTTCAATGTCGTGGAACTGACGCTCGAAATAATCGAAAGAGCGCTGCAATTCCATGACGATGCGGTCAAGATAGCGCTGCCGTTGCTCGGTGTCTTCCTGCATCAGTTGCGACAAGGGCGCCTCGATATGGCGCGACAAATAGAGATCGCTATCGCAAGTCACCGTCAGCAGCCCACCTTCGTCGTCGAACGACAGCAAGGCCAAACCTTGCCCCGGCTCCTCCAGCAACGATGCGATATTGCGTTGCGCCATCTCAGGAATGTCGATAGCCGACAATACAATATTGGCTTCTTCGAACAACATCACATAACGGCGGATCACCTCATTGCGTGAGGCAATCGCGTACATGCCATGATGGAGCACGGACCCCTTGTCGTTGGGAATGCGCAATACATCTATTGCCGCATCGTCGATATGGTAGTCCAGCAAATCCTTGATTTTCCACCTGACTGCCGTTTTCAGTTCTTCCGGGGGTACATTCAGCGTCTCCACCGGCAAGACCTGGTATTCACTGAGATTCAACAAGGTCAAACACTGGTACTGACCGATGCGCAACTCCTTGGCAAATTTCATCAAAGCGTCGGGATCGGAAGCGCTGATCGATTCGAGCAGGCACAAATCGACTTCCGGCCTGCCGCCGGATGTCCGTCGAACATGAGCGACACACATCTCCCCCGGCAAAAAACGCGCCGCGAGCCAACCCTCTTTGCGCTCCGACTTCGCCAGCAGTCGCTTTAAAAAACCTAAATCCAGCCCCATTCCTCATTTGCCTCTTAAGCCTAGAAACCTCCGTTGAACGGGCTGGAGTGTGCGATTTTCCGGGTGCAGGGCATACCCGACGGCCTTACGACCTGGGCACAAGAGGCGCAACGACGCGCAATGGTCATTCCATTGCCTTCTCTTGTAGTTGCAACGCCGCCATGCGCCCGGAAAACCGTGCAATCCAGCCCGTCGCGCTCTCACCAAACGGGTGAGCGCAAAATAGATGACAAAGTTGTTTAGAACCACCATATTACTCATCCCGGCAAACGGTCAACGGAGGTATTCCAGGCTAAGAATACCGATCCTGCGCGAGTTTTGAAGATACGCCCCATTCAGCCCGGCATCGCGTTTCCCGCACCTACCCCCCTTATTTTTAAATTTATACAACGCGCAAACGCTTGTCAAATAACTTTTCAAACTAGTTTGTCAATTGCTTATGGCGATTGCTTCCCATTGTAGGTTAAATTTCTGTCCTGTATAGTTGAGCATTCTATCTTTTATTGGTTTCAGGGCAAAATGAAGCGCAGGATTTCCATTATCGGACTAGGCTATGTCGGCCTGCCGGTCGCCGTAGCTTTCGGCAAGACAGCCAGGACAATCGGCTTTGACATCAACCCGGTGCGCATTCGGGAGCTCCAATCCGGCTTCGACCGCACCGGTGAAGTCGATGGTGCAGAACTCGAAACCGCCGACATCCTCTACACCCACAATCTCGAAGACCTCAAGGACGCCGATTTTCACATCGTCGCCGTCCCCACCCCGGTGGATAACGCCCACCAGCCCGACCTGACGCCGGTTATCAAGGCTTCGGAAACCGTCGGTCGCGCACTGAAAAAAGGCGACATCGTGGTTTTCGAATCGACAGTCTACCCCGGCGCCACCGAGGAAGATTGCGTACCGGTGCTGGAGCGCTGCTCGGGATTGAAATGCGGTTCGGATTTCACCGTCGGCTACAGCCCGGAGCGCATCAACCCCGGCGACAAGGAGCACGCCTTCACCAATATCCGCAAAGTGGTTTCCGGCCAGGATGCCGCCACGCTGGAAACCGTCGCACAGGTTTATGGCTCGGTAGTCACCGCCGGCGTCTATCGCGCCGGCTCGATAAAAGTGGCGGAAGCCGCCAAAGTGATCGAAAACACCCAGCGCGACCTGAACATCGCGCTGATGAACGAACTGGCGGTAATCTTCGACATCATGGGCATAGACACCCGCGAAGTGCTGGAGGCCGCCGGCACCAAATGGAATTTCCTCAAATTCCAGCCCGGCCTGGTCGGTGGGCATTGCATCGGCGTCGATCCCTATTATCTAACCCACAAAGCGGAAAAGCTCGGCTATATCCCCCAAGTCATTCTCGCCGGGCGGCGCATCAACGACGGCATGGGCAAATTCATAGCGCAACGCACGGTCAAGGAAATGATACGCGCCGGCCACAACATCCTCGGCAGCACAGTGACCCTGCTCGGGCTGACCTTCAAGGAAGATTGCCCCGATCTGCGCAACTCGCGCGTCATCGACATCATCCGCGAACTGGAAGACTACGGCATCACCGTGCAAGTGCATGACCCCCTCGCCGACCCGGCGGAAGCGCTACACGAGTACGGCGTAAAACTGATCGAAACGACCGCGCTACGCCCTGCCGCCGCAGTAGTCGCCGCCGTCGCACACCGCACTTACCGGGAAATGTCCATAACCGACCTTGCCCGCCTGATGGAAAACAACCCGCTGCTGATCGACGTCAAAGGCTTGTTCGACCAAGCCGCCGTGCGATCCGCCGGAATCAGACTGTGGCGCCTATGAATACCCAAAACACTTACGCTCAACTCCAGGCAAAACTTGCCGATACGCCAAAAACCTGGCTAATCACCGGCGTTGCCGGCTTCATCGGCTCCAACCTGCTGGAAACCCTGCTCAAGCTCAATCAAAAAGTCGTCGGCCTGGACAATTTCGCCACCGGCTACCAGCATAACCTGGACGAAGTGGCTGGCCTGGTCACCCCGGAGCAATGGCGTAATTTCCGCTTCATCCAGGGCGACATCCGCAATTTGGACGACTGCCGCGCAACATGCAGCGGCGTGGATTACGTGCTGCATCAGGCGGCGCTGGGATCGGTGCCGCGCTCGCTGGAAGACCCGCTCACCACCAACGACACCAACATCACCGGCTTTCTCAACACCCTCACCGCCGCGCGCGACGCCCAGGTCAAACGCTTCGTCTACGCCGCCTCCAGTTCGACCTATGGCGATCACCCGCGGCTGCCCAAGGTGGAAGATCAAATCGGCAACCCGTTATCGCCGTATGCGGTCACCAAATACGTCAACGAACTGTATGCCAATGTTTACGCCCGCTGCTATGGCTTCAAGTGCATCGGCCTGCGCTATTTCAACATCTTCGGCGCGCGCCAGGACCCCAACGGCGCCTATGCCGCAGTCATCCCCAAATGGTTTGCCGGGTTGCTGAACGCCGACCCGATATATATCAACGGCGATGGCGAAACCAGCCGGGATTTCTGTTATATCGCGAACACCGTGCAGGCTAACTTGCTGGCCGCCTGCGCCGAAGACCCGGCGGCGCTCGACCAGGTATACAACGTCGCCGTCGGGGAGCGCACCACCTTGAACGAACTTTTCGCACTGATCCGCGAACAAGTCGCGCCCCGCGTCACGGAAGCCGTCCAGGAAAAACCGCTCTACCGCGACTTTCGCGCCGGAGACGTGCACCACTCCCTCGCCGACATCGGCAAGGCGCAAACCCTGCTCGGCTACCAGCCCAGCCACACCCTGCGGGAAGGCTTGGACGTGGCTGCCGCTTGGTATCTGCGGCGACAGAGGACAGAAGACAGAGGACAGAAGACAGAAAAAGACATCTCAAGTGACATAGCAGAAAATAATTTCCCGGCTTGTGGCGGGACTGTTTAACAGGGGAGTTATTTTTGACATCGTCCCCCTCTGTTCCTCGATTTAAGCTCCTATTTCTAGTCACTGAAGACTGGTATTTTTGCTCGCATCGCTTGCCGCTTGCCTGTGCCGCGCGCGATGCCGGTTTCGAGGTTTTCGTCGCCACGCGGGTGCATTCCCACGGCGCGCAAATCACCGCTGCCGGCCTGCACCTGATCCCGCTCGGGCTTAGGCGCAGCAGCCGCAACCCCTGGCGGGAACTGGCCGCCATCCATGAGATCGCCCGCATCTACCGGCGTATCGCCCCCGACATCGTGCATCACGTTGCAATGAAACCCGTGCTCTACGGCTCAGTGGCGGCGAAAATCGTCGGCGTGCCGGTGGTGGTCAACGCGTTGGCCGGCATGGGTTACGTCTTCACATCCCGCAAGCCCTCCGCCCAACTACTGCGCCCGTTGATCACCCTGGCCTTGCGCTTCCTGTTGAAAAACGGGCGGGTGATCCTGCAAAACCCGGATGACCGCGCCGCCTTGATCAAAGCCGGCGTGCTGAAGGCGGAACAGGTTACGCTGATACGCGGTTCCGGCGTAGACACCGCACTGTTTCAATATACGCCGGAACCGGGCGGCGCGCCGCTGGTAGTGCTGCCGGCGCGCATGTTGTGGGACAAAGGCGTAGGCGAATTCGTCGCGGCGGCTACGGCTTTGAAGCAGGAGGGCATCGATGCGCGTTTCGTGCTGGCCGGCGAGCGCGACCCCGACAATCCCGCCGACATACCGCTCGAACAACTGCAAGCCTGGCATGAATCAGGCAACGTCGCATGGCTGGGAAAACAGGAAGACATGCCATCCCTACTCGCCCAGGCAAACATCGTCTGCCTGCCCTCCTACCGCGAGGGACTGCCCAAAGCGCTACTGGAAGCGGCCTCTTGCGGCAGAGCCATCGTCGCCACCGACGTGCCCGGCTGCCGCGAGGCGGTGCAACATAACCAAAACGGCCTGCTGGCGCCGGCGCGCAATGCCGCCGACTTGGCGGCAGCCTTGCGCCTATTGATCGAAAACCCGCCCCTGCGCCGCCAATTCGGGCTACGCGGACGGGAAATGGCGGAACAGGAATTTTCCGTGGAAAAAATCACCGCCGAAACCCTGGCGCTGTACCGGGAACTATTGCCATGAACCAAGTGCTCGTCACCGGCGCCAACGGCTTCGTCGGGCAAGCGCTGTGCCCGCATCTGGAAAACGCCGGCTGGTCGGTGCGCAAAGCCGTGCGCACCCCTCGGGATGATTGCATCGCCGTCGACGACATCGGCGCCGACACCGATTGGCGCGCCGCGCTGAACGGAGTGGACGCCGTGGTGCATCTGGCGGCGCGGGCGCATATCATGCAAGACAGCGCGCAAGACCCCCTTGCCATATATCGCGCCATCAACTGCGCCGGAACCGAAAATCTGGCGCGCCAGGCCGTCCAGGCCGGCGTAAAGCGGCTGGTGTATGTCAGCTCGATCAAGGTCAACGGCGAAAGCACCCCGGTTCGCCCGTTCAGCGCCGACGCCCCCCCCCATCCGCAAGACCCCTACGGCATTTCCAAATGGGAAGCGGAACAGGCATTGCAGCGCGTAGCCGCTGAGACTGGACTGGAAATCGTAATCCTGCGCCCTCCCCTGATATACGGCGCCGGTGTAAAAGCCAATTTCCTGCGCCTGATGAACCTGACGGCACGCGGCCTGCCGCTGCCGCTCGGCGGGATCAAAAACCGGCGCAGCCTGCTCTACCTGGGCAACCTGGCGGATGCCATCCGGGTTTGCCTGAGCCACCCGGCTGCTGCGGGAAAAACCTATCTGTTAAGCGACGGTGACCCGCTTTCCACCGCCGAACTGGTGCGCCACCTGGCTACCGCGCTGGGAACACCCGCCACGCTCTTGCCCATTCCCCCTTCCCTATTGCGCCTGGCCGGCCTGCTGACCGACAAGCGCGCCGAAATCGCGCGCCTGCTCGATTCCCTGGAAATCGACAGCGCCGCCATCCGCAACGAACTGGATTGGCAACCGCCCTATACGCTGGAACAAGGACTGGCGGCAACGGCGGCTTGGTATCGAGCGGCAGCAAAAAGCCGTTGAACCTAGAAACCTCCGTTGACCGCTTGCCAAGATGTGTAACATGGTAGCTCTAAACAACTTTATCATATATTTTGCGTTCACCCGTTTGGTGAGAACGGCTGCGGGCTGGATTGCACGGTTTTCCGGGCGCATGGCGGCGTTGCAACTACAAGAGAAGGCAATGGAACGACCATTGCGCGTCGTTGCGCCTCTTGTGCCCAGGCCGCAGGCTGTCGGGTATGCCCTGCACCCGGAAAACCGCACACTCCAGCCCGTTCAACGGAGGTTTCTAGGTTAAAGCGGTACAATCACACCTCGCCATGCACAATGCAGAAGGAGAACGGTTGAATGACAAACAAGCCTATCCCGACAATTGCGGGAACTTCATTTGAAGACCTTAAAAAGACCAATGACTACGAAGCCGAATATTGGAGCGCCCGCGACCTGCAATCCTTGCTGGGATACGGTCAGTGGCGTCGTTTCGAGGATGCCGTCAAGCGCGCCATAACCTCCTGTGAACAGTCGGGCAACAAACCCGATTATCACTTTGCCGACGCCGGCAAACCGATCACCGGAGGAAAAGGAGCGGTGCAGGTTGTCAACGACTATCAGCTCTCCCGCTTCGCCTGCTACCTCATCGCCCAAAACGGCGACCCGCGCAAGCCCGAGATTGCCGCCGCACAGAAATACTTTGCCGTCCAGGCGCGAAGGCAGGAGCTCTCCGACCAGCACGCCGCCGACAAGGAGCGGCTGGAACTCCGCAAGCAAACCTCCGAAGAATTCAAAGCGCTATCGGGCGCCGCCCAACTGGCGGGAGTGCAAAACCGCATGTTCGGTGTCTTTCATGATGCGGGATACAAGGGGCTTTACGGCGGGTTGGGCGGTGAGGACATCAAAGCCCGCAAGGGCATACCGTCCAAGGAAAATCTCATGGATAGGATGAACGCCACGGAACTGGCCGCCAACCAGTTCCGCATGACCCAGACCCGCGACAAACTGGCGCGCGAAGGCATCTGCGACCAGCAGCAAGCCATTCGTACTCATCAGGAAGTCGGTCGGGAAGTCCGCGACGCCATCCAGCGCATCGGTGGCGCCCTGCCCGAACACATCCCCGCCGCAGAGCATATCAAAGTGGTCGAAAAGCGTATCAAAACCAGCGCCCCGAAATTCGAACTGGATGAAAAAGACGCAGGCGGTTTGCTTGGAGAAACCGCTGATAAAGGTGAGAAAAACAAATGACCATAACACTCGACACCCCACAAAAAGCCAAGTTGCACGGAATTACTTTCAGGTGAGCGCAGGAAAACCGCCATGCAAATTGAATCCCTGAAGCTGAAAAACTTCAAGACCTTCCAGAATGCCAATTTAACGGATATTCCACGCTTCTGCGTTATCGTCGGCGCAAATGGAACGGGCAAGTCCACCCTATTCGACATTTTCGGCTTTCTGCGGGATTGCCTGAAACACAATGTCAGGCAGGCTATCGACATGCGCGGCAAGTATCGGGAGATTGTCAGCCGAGGCCATGAGGATGAGGATATTGAGATCGAAGTCCAGTTCCGTATGCCTATCGCCGGCGTGGAACGGTTGATCACCTACCGCTTGGTAATAGGGCAAGACGAAGGCAAGCCTATCGTCAAGCGCGAGATTTTGCGTTACAAGCGTAGCGCGCATGGCTCACCATTTCATTTTCTCGATTTCAAATGCGGCAACGGCTATGCCATCATTAACGAGGAAGATTTCAATAAAACCGAGCATGAATTAAGCCGGGAGAATCAAACCCTGGATTCGCCGGATATTCTTGCCATCAAGGGACTGGGGCAGTTTCAACGTTTCAAGGCGGCGAGCGCGTTTCGTCAATTGATCGAATCATGGCATGTCTCCGACTTCCATATCAGCGCGGCGCGCGGTACAAAAGATGCGGGCTATGCGGAACATCTTTCGGTGAGCGGCGACAATCTGCCCCTTGTGGCGCAATACTTGTATGAGAATCATCCCGATCGTTTCAATCGCATCCTGGAACGGATGCGAGATCGCATACCTGGCGTATCCCATGTTGAAGCCAAATCAACCGAGGATGGGAGGCTGATTTTACGCTTTCAGGATGGCGCGTTCAAAGACCCTTTCATAGACCGCTATGTTTCGGATGGCACAATCAAGATGTTTGCCTATCTGATCTTGCTCTATGATCCCCAACCGCATCCCCTGCTTTGTATCGAGGAACCGGAAAACCAACTGTATCCGCAGTTGATGGCGGAATTAGCCGAGGAGTTTCGTATGTACGCGAATCGTGGCGGGCAGGTGTTCGTGTCCACTCACTCCCCTGACTTTCTCAATGCCATCGAATTGGGCGAAGTGTTCTGGCTGACAAAAAAAGATGGGTTTACCGCGATTCTTCGTGCCGGCGATAATGTGCAGGTCAGCCAATACATGAGGGAAGGCGACCAAATGGGGTATCTCTGGAAGCAGGGGTTTTTCGAGGGAGCCAACCCGTGATGCGCGAGCCGGGTAGACGCTATGGCGAGCGCCATAGGATCAACTATGGAAAAGCGTCATAGAAAGGTGGGCAGATGGCGTAAATTGAGGAATTCTCGAATGAATGAGCGTACAACCTCAGAAAAACAAATGCCTCGGGCGCATGCAAAAGCAGAGGCGGGTCCGAGGCTTACATTCGTATTATAGCCAAACCGATGAGAGAAACACAAAATATTGGGTTCCGGCTAGTCCGGCTATAGGAAGAAACGATGCGAAAACAGGAAGCCTTGCAATTGCTGACCCAACACAAACCGGAACTGATCCGGCGTTTCGGGATCACCGACCTTGCCCTGTTTGGCTCCGTCGTGCGCGATTCGGCGCGACCGGATAGCGATGTGGACGTGTTAGTTAGCTTCGATGGCCCCGCTACTTCGGCACGTTACTTCGGGGTGCAATTCTATTTGGAAGACCTGCTGGGCTGCCCCGTCGATCTGGTGACGGACAAGGCATTACGCCCGCAGTTGCGGCCTTATGTCGAGAGGGATGCCATCCATGTCTGACGCGATTCAAACCAATGTGCCGCAACGTGACTGGCGTCTTTATTTGGCCGACATGATAGCTTTTTCAGAAAGAGTGCTGGCGTATACCGAAGGTTTCGACCAACCCCGCTTCGAGCAAAGTGGTCTGAATTACGATGCAACGGTACGCAATCTGGAGTTGATCGGCGAGGCGGCCACCCACATCCCACAGATAGTGCGAAACTTCGCACCACACATCCAATGGAGACAAATTGTCGCCATGCGCAATCGCTTGATCCACGGCTACCTGGGCATCGACAACGATACCCTGTGGAGCGTGATTCAGGGTGACATCCCGCCACTGCCGGCAAATCTGGAAGCATTACAAAAGGCGGCTGATGAAAATCAAATTCAATAGAGCGGATAAATCAACGCCATGGCATCCACACCTTCGAAAGGCACCCACAGATTGATGCAAGCCGGGTAGAGTGGACACGTTTTTTGTGCCTATTCTGATCAGTTTCTGCGATAAATTGTTGCTTCCGGCTAGTCCGGCTTAGGAGAAAAACGATGCGAAAACAGGAAACCTTGCAATTGCTGACCCAACACAAACCGGAGCTGATCCGGCGTTTCGGGATCACCGATCTTGCCCTGTTTGGCTCGACCGCACGCGATGAGGCGTGCGACGGCAGCGACATTGACGTGATGGTGAATTTTGATGGCAGCTCCACCGCCAAGCGCTATTTCGGTGTGCAGTTTTATCTGGAAGATTTGCTGGGATGCCCCGTTGATCTGGTGCAGGAAGGCGTCATTCGCCCCGAGCTGAAGCCTTATATCGAGAGGGATTTGATCCATGTTTGACCCTACACAAACCGGCGGTGTATGAGATGATTGACGCGATAAATGCCACATCGTACCAAGAAGCGGAACGGCTGATCGCCGAAGCTGCGGCTACCGGTGCAACGCAACTCGCTCTCGACAGCTTGCGCATTGAGGAACTGCCCGCGTCGCTCGGCAAGCTGACGTGGCTTGAATCATTAGACCTGTCTGGTTGTTATTGGCTGGAGGATATCAGCGGACTAAGCAAACTGGTCGCTTTGCAGTCGCTCGACCTCAGTGGGTGTGAGCAAATCACCGACCTCTCGGTGCTGGCGCAGCTTTCCGCTTTGCAGTCGCTCGACCTCAGCTGGTGTGAGCAAATCACCGACCTCTCGGTGCTGGCGCAGCTTACCGCGTTGCAGTCGCTCGACCTCAGTTGGTGTGAGCAAATCACCGACCTCTCGGGGCTGGCGCAGCTTACCGCTTTGCAGTCGCTCGACCTCAGTGGGTGTGAGCAAATCACCGACCTCTCGGGGCTGGCGCAGCTTTCCGCTTTGCAGTCGCTCAACCTCACTGGGTGTGAGCAAATCACCGACCTCTCGGTGCTGGCGCAGCTTACCGCTTTGCAGTCGCTCAACATCAGGGGGGG
>Ga0172380_10002092_pt1 | contig 32330 bp, 48 predicted proteins | sample Leawe162metaG_FD_119747 | JGI IMG/M metagenome (GOLD analysis project Ga0172380, IMG submission 119747) | Leachate microbial communities from a municipal landfill in Southern Ontario, Canada - Leachate well 162 metaG | ecosystem: Engineered > Solid waste > Landfill > Unclassified | place... | reverse complement strand
TTTCCTTTTCGCTCTGGCAACTACTCCGCGCAGAACGCCCTTTTTCCCCGTGGCTTTACCAACACATTTAAGGCTGCAATATTTCTTTATTCGTTTATTTAGCGGGTAAATAGTTCCGCAAACTGGACACTCCGCATCATCCACAACTCTTTGCACAATCGTAGAAAATTCCGCCCACCACTCGCCCATTTCCTTGCAACCAGACAAAGACACCATTTTTTCTACCATGCTGACTTTATCATTGCTGCGGAATGCTTCGCACAGGTCAATATATCTACGCTGCAACGCTGGGCGGTGGATGTTGGATGCAATGCTAAACAACTGGGTTCCTGCACCGATTATCGCGTGGTAATCGCTATATCCCTCGCCCATCATCAAATCCACATCGCCGTATATTGTGGCGAGCGGTATCGAGTGAATCAATGCGGTTATCGTATGCTCTTTGCCTGTTTTTGTGTTTAGTATAATCATGCGTCACCCGCTAATATAATAGTTTCTTTGTTTGGGTGTCCTTGGCAAAAGAAGTGCCTCTGGTCAAGCTTATCGCTTAAGCAACGTTGATTTTTGATGCGGATTTCAATATCCCCACGGTGCTTTTTTATGGTTTGCAATTCCGCTATTAATTCGCTGATTTTCATAAGCCCTCGCCTTCTGTCCACTCTACTTTTACGCAGGCGATGCGTTTCGCCCATCTATCTTGCAGAATATCAGCATCTTTTTGAGAAGAATATACCCCATAATTATTTCCAGCATGAACATTAACCCAAAAAACGCCCGATGCAGGGGCTTTGTATGGGGTTAATCGCCCAATTTGTTTTTTATCATATCCAAAGGCATGAAAATCACCTCTTTCTTTTGCGGGAAGATTGCTTAATATTACAATATCTTCTAAATGTGCTATAATTTCACACAAATCACCGTCATCAAGCCACTTACTCCCCACTGGATAATTATCTTTCCAGTCTGGCTTGGGTTCTTCATAGGGGATAAAATCATTTAAAGTTTTTAATCCAGCGGTATAATAAGAAAAAAATTCGCCATTCGACTGAACCAAAAATTTTATATTATCCCTGTTTATTTCTAAAACAGACATAACAAGAGAAGGTCTTTCTTTTTCATACCACTTACTACCCACCGTAAATTTACTTAAATCCATTATTTTTTCTCCTTTGGCATGTTTTTCAAAAGTGCTTCTTCCAGCCTAATCGCCGAGTCGCAAGAGCAACTCCGCCCGTTGCGTAGGCTCTGAATAATCCGCACGTTTCCTGTTAATTTCTGCGACAGGTAAGTATCGCTAAGCGGTCGGCGCGATTGATATTTATCAACCAGCGCGAGTAGTTTTTCGGCGTATTTTTTATCTACAATCATATTGTCCTCTAAAGTTTGTAGGCATACTATTGCATATTGGCAATAAAAGGTAAAGAGAAAAATATTGCGAATTGTGAATATTTATTGTTGACAAGTGATAATATAAATGCAATAACTGGGCTTACCAAAACAAACCGAAGGAAAAGACAATGAAAATGAACGACCCCAGACAATTAACGGTAGACGAGCAGCAATCTCATGATGCTTACCACCACATAGCAGCAGTTAAAGCAGCGTTTCAAGATACGTTACGCGCATCTATAATGGTTGCGAAATCACATGGCATTAAATTCGATTTTCACGACATATACGACCAATTGATTGATAGTTTCTATGTAGAGAATGACGTTAATACATACCAGCAATGGTCAGATGAGAATTTAAGCGATGATAAATTTTTAGAGGAAATGCGGAATTTACAGAAAATGTGGAGTAAGTAATATGCGGAAATTTTGGACTTATGCGGAATGTAGGGGCTTGCTAACATACTTAGATGGAGGGCGTTCTATTAATGGTATTCATATTATGTTTAATGGTAATCGCTCAAAAGATGCCCTCCGCAGCCGCAGAAATGCGCTTGCGAAAATTGGGATAACTACGGTTGCCCAGTTTAATGAGCGTTATGGTGCAATTACGATGGGGGTTATGCCTAGTTTAAAATCAGTATCTATGTTGCCAGAAATAGAACAACTTTATTATGGGCAAGCTAAAGCACAAACTAATGTATTTGATTATAAAGAAGATATCTTAGACGCTAATTTTTCTAATCATTTTGGGTCAGGGCTTTTAAAAGCTCTGCCGAGAAAAACAATACCAGAACAACTCCGTGATTTGGGTTTTCGCGGAAAAATAACCTTAGATTTGGGAGAATAACATGCAAATAACCATTTTAGAATTTAAGAACGAAATAGAGCAATTGTTACGAACATTCCTTGCTGATTTTTACAGAGATGAAAATCAGGAAGTTTCAGAAGAAGAAATAACAAGAGAATTTGCAGAATATATAGGAGCATAACATGTCAAAATATCAATTCATATTCTGCAATCGCCTATTTAAAGGGTTTATGATTGCCTCATGCGTTGCAGGTGTTGTCGCGTGCGCCGCTCTGGTTCCATCAGCTATGGACAAAGAGCAAGCATATAATGAGCGTGTACGCGCATTGCGCTGCCAGAATTACGACATGCCTAAGGCTTATTGTGCCGAGCTGAAACTTTCGGAGGTTGGCGCATGATGCCGTTCTTTTTCGGGTTTTATCTAACCGTGTTATGGGTGGCAATTTTTGAACAAATGAAGGAAAAATGAGAATGGAAAATGAAGTTTCGAATAAAGTGGACGACTTAGTAGCTGAGCTGCGTAAAAATAATCTAAAATATGTAATTATATTAGAAAAGAAAAACAACACTTGTGCATATATGAATGGAGGCATTAAAGATTTGCTTGGTATGCTTGAAGCTGAAAGAGCAAGAGCGCGTATGAATATGTTGCAAAAGTTTAGCGCGCAAGAACAAGAGGCAGAAGATGACAGAACCTAAAAGAGCTGATGAGCTGGTGGATGCTATAGTAGAAGCTATATCAAGTGACCATTTTACCATTGGCGAGGGGTTCATAGAAGCAATGCGTGAGTGGGACGCTAGGGAGGTGAAGAATGTGGAAATGGTTTAAACAATGGCGGTGCAGTCATTTTTATTTGTACTCCAAAAAGGATAAGGGTGCAAAATGTAGATTGTGTGGCAAGGTGAAGAATGGATAACTACGCACTAAGCTTCGCCGCAATGATACCGCTAGTAGGATTGCTTTGCTTCGCGTGGTTATTAAGCAAGCCACAAACACAGGTCACTCACGCGCAGGCGATGGGTCGGGTTAATTATTCAGAATTGGGGATGACACAATGAAATTTGAAATAGAAAAAGGCATACCAATACCACCGAAAAGAAACTGCGACCATACCAACCCTAACGGTATAAGGATGGTTTTGGTAAATATGGATGTCGGAGAGAGTATTGTAGTCAGCAAAACCCAACTACAGACAGCAAGAATCTATGCCAAAACTATAAATATAAAAATAGAAACCCGAAAAATCGAAGATAATAAATATAGAGTATGGAAAGTATGACACAACGCAACTCACTATATGACTTCGTCAACCAGCAGAACGTAATCAACGCCACGCCAGAACGCTTTAATCTATTTGCGCGGGAGTTGAAGTTGGAAATTGAACACCTGCGCCAAAATGGCTTTGATATGCGGGAATTGATGCCAGAATTACTTAGTTTGGTGGCTGCCACGGGGTTGACGGATAAAGAGAAACCATTGAAGATTGAGGGGAGTTTATGACAAAAGTTAATAAAGCGGCTATAGAACAAATCCATAGGGAGTTAATGTGGACTCCAATTCCAGATAGTGAGGAAGCTTGCGAAATATGGCTTACAAATATTATTAAAAGATATTTACAGCTTGCGGAAACCTCTAAAGAGAAACCATTACCAATGGCTGGGAATTTATGATTGACGAAACAATAATAGACACATGGGCGGGCAACCTAAAGCCAGAGAACGATAACACCAGCCACATCATTGATGCGCTGTGTTCTCCGTTTGGGCGGCTGCAATATCGGACTGAATCGCACGAGGTGTTTTCGCTGGGCGGCGGGGAATATAAGCGGGAGGTGCGTAGTTTGTGGGGGGATTAATTGTAAATAATTTTCGAGATTTGTTTGAAGTAAGAGCGCATGACGACAACGAGCTTCTTGGGTGGGTTGAATATAACCCTAACGATAGAACACTACCCGATAATATGTCGTATAGTTATCATGCCATTCCTATTGGCGCATATAAATTAAACATTACCGACTCGCTTGCCAGCTACCCCATGCCACCATCAATATTTTTAATAAAAACTCCTTCTTATTTTAATGGGAAAAAACAATATTTTTGGTCAGTAGACAGAGAAGAATTAAACAATTATAGGAAATTAGATGCAATTTATCGCAAGACATATCATATATAATAAAGTTTGCCCCCTCTGTTTGAGCAATCACGATTAAGCTTGATGGGGTCTATTTAGTCACACCCTTGACCTTTTCCCAAGAACGCCCACCAGCATATCCTAAATAACCAATACCAAACAATTGCAGGTATGAGTCAGGAATAGCCGCAAGCCATAAATGAAAGCCATCTATAAGACTTTGCGCTATGGTGGGATTATAAGCGTAGGTTAGAGCCATTGGAATTGATGTAAGTATCAAAATATAGATGATATACAAAAAGCTTGGGCGGGCGCGTGAAGTCCATTTATCCGTGCTCTGAGCTTCGGCAACAATAGCACTCATTTGTAATTGGAGTTCCTGCAAATATTGTTGGTTTTCCTCTTTCATAAGGTCAAGCTTTGCCTTTGCCGCTGCTTCAGGGTCAGGGATTAATTTATCTATGAGTTTAGATACAGGGTCAATTAATGCTAATAAAAAAGGTGCAACCATGTTTTTATCCTTATTTGATGACTAACCGACTAAATGACGACTAATAACCGATAACACTTTGTTAAATATTAATAAATAGTATGTGAGCTTATCTTCTGCGCTAATCTAATTTCGGTGGGTTTTCTTTTTAACAATATGGTTTATATAAATAAAAGTGTTTCAAAGCTAATCCCCACTTTCTGTCGAAAGAAACAAATCTTTTTCTGCCAACCTACGCCGCAAAAGCCCCTTAATTGGAGTTAGAACGCCATTAACACGCGCATTACACCACTTTTCAAATATCAGGCTTGCACCATGATAATCACCCATGTTTAGCCGCTTGCCAAGAGTGCCGCGCAATGGTGCACCTCCGCAGTTGAAAACCAAGCTAACCAAAGCCGAGAACTGATTACTGGTGAGGGGTTTCGTGATTAGCGTAGTGACTAGATGCTCCGCGCCGTTTAAATCATCACGCAGGAGCTTTTCAGCGTCCATTTGTGTGATGCGTGGTGTGTTCTCGGTTATGCCTTGCGTACTTCCATATCCGATAGTCCACACACCAGCTAAATCTTTGTAAGCGTCCGCGCGGAAGCCTTCAAATTTTTTTATAAGCTCAATTCCAGCTTTGTTGATTTTCATATCACCCCCTGTTTAAAACCTTATTAACCCTCGTCTATTTTATTCCCGATAGAAATAGCTTTAATCGCAAACATACAGGCTTCTTCTAACTTTGTTTTTACAATAGCTAGTTCACGGCTGCCGCCATTTGCATATTCTTCTATATCTAATAGAAGCGAAGAAAAGTCATAACGAATTTTTGTTATATTATTTAAACCATCTTGTGTTACTTTTACTGTGTTGAAAATTGGGTTTATTTCTATTGGTTCCATTTTTATAATCCTCTTATGTAAACTAAAAGCCGTTTTAGTATCCATTGGTAAAAACATAGATACTAAATCCCGCCACCGTGAGGCTTGCGGGAAAGCCCTCATAAAATCCACGGCTGATTTGTTATAACGACTATTCTACGATACACCAGTCATTAGCAAGTACATCTGTTTGAGATGCAAGCCAAGGAACTTGATTTTTACACGCAGTAAACATGTATATATATGGCAATGACATTTTGCTGTTTTCGTCAGGAGTTTGTAGATTTAACCACATAGATTTGCCATTCCATCCGCTACGAGCTATTTTTTTACCTGATTTAAGGGCTTCAAGTGCATGACCAAAATTTAATTCGCCACTTTTCCGATATGCTGACTCAAACGCCTCCTCAGGACACCATGACACATAGTTGTCTGAATAAATAACCTTATATCCTGCGTTTCCGTCTTTTTCTTGTGGCTCTGCATGAATTAATTTAGTTCCGTAATAAAATTCCATAGTATTTTCTTTCATAAGATTAATTTACATTGTTATGCTTTCACACATTTCTTGCCCCCGCCGCCTTTTTTCGTCTTAGCCATACAAACTACCTCCCATCTATTTAGCAAATAATGAAATTGCTCCCAGCATTTTCGCGGCAATGCCGCCAACTGCCGCAGCGAAAATGGTTACACCAAGATACGCGCCCTTGCCTTTGTTTATCGTGGCAAGCAGCTCTTTTATTTCTGCGCCAATATCTCGCAATGCTTCTTTTGTTTCTAAAGCATGGGCTTTTTGTTGTTCGCGCAAACCTAATATTTGTTCTTCAAGTCGCACAGTTCGTAACTTCCATTCATCTTCAGTCATGATAACACCTTACACCAAAATCAAAATATCTTCAGGGCTAATACCAAGCAACACATCGTATTTATCGTAGTAAATTGTGTCAATACCCATACCACTATAAATAGTATCTGCGCCCGCACCGCCGTAAATTAAATCTGCCCCTGCATTTGCATAAATGAGGTCGTTGCCGTACCCGCCGTAAATGGTGTCGTTGCCATCCAGTGAGTCGGCTTGTCCAGTCCCGCCATAAATAGTATCATTTCCACCATTAGCAGAAATAATATCAGCACCACCCATACCCGCCGTAAGTTCTGCACCATCAAGACTATCCGTTGCAGACGTGCCGCCGAATAGAGTATTGTTTCGTGAATCGCCGTAAATATTGCCAGTATATTGTGTTGAAACCCCATATTTCCCCCATAGGTCGATAATGTCTGTGTGCGTGTATTGTGTGATAGCGTCCACCTGTGCGCGGGTGTAATTAGCGTTTACTGTAGCACCATCAACCATAAGCGTATCGCTCAATGATGTTCCGTGGTGGTCTAGCCCTAGAACATGCCCAAGCTCATGCAGGAAAAGGTATTTTTGTGTTGCGAATGGTTGTTCAAATATCATATCCGCATGTGTGATATAATTGCCGCTAGATGCCCAGTTCGTCTGCGCGTCACCGAGCGGCGCGTTACCGATGGTGAATGTCACATCATAATTATTAGCAACCTGCGTAAACCGCACGTCAACCAGAGAGCTAATGTAGGTTAGCTCTTGGCGGTAAAAGTTCGTGCGGATGCTTTCGGTGTAAAAATTCATTACAATTCATAATTATTATTGTGGATTGTGTCAGTTCCAGCGATATCTGCACTCTCAATTGCCAACTTAAGATTATAAATTTCATTTATAACATTCCCCGGTATTGATGCTGCTGCTATCAATTGCAACAATATTTGTTTGTGTTCTTCTTTGTCTAAAATCATAATTATTTCCCTTTTTGTTAAATTAATACTGATGCTATAGCAGAAACCCGACTCCCTGACAAGTCACCAAGAGTAGGGCAAATCCAGCCGCCCTCATCAAACTCATTCCACGCATAAATTAACGCCGTATTTGCATCGTGGTCAGAAGTATGTGCGCCAATAAAATCAACACAAGCTTGAATTTGTGAAGTTATTTCTCCAGAAGTAGGCAGGTCAAATGGACGTGAGGAACCAAAAAAAGGTATCTGGGATGTCAACTCCCAAGCAACAGGTCTATCTATTCTTGGTGAACGCTCCCAACCCATCATGCAGATAGGTACATTCTTTCCACTAGCCGCAACTGCTGCTGCCCGCATTTCTTCCCAATATGCCTGCACTCCAGTGTCTAAATCAGCAAAAGTTAGGTTTAATCCATCTGGTAGCCTAGACACATATGTAGAGATAGCTTCACACCCTAAAGCTGTCATCGCCGCCGCCGCACCTGTCCCGCCGCCGTACATCAAAACAATATACGGGTTACCTAGCCCAGCAGTCGTTGCCGCAGAACGAAATGAATCAATTGCAGCTTTAAGGTTGGCATTACTCCCACCCCAATAGCTCGCAAGCTCTGATGTTGAATAGTATATATAAACTAATGGTCTATTAGTTAATACATTCTGATAATTAGCCTGCTGACACATTGCTAACATTTCAGCCACTTGTGTAGCATAATTTCCAGTCGAACCGAACATAGCTACAGGTCTAATTTGACACCATTTAATATCACCTTTGTTTGCGGACGTTTGGTATAAATCATATCCCTGCATACCCTCTGGTGAACTGCCAGACGCGCTATATAGTAAAAAAGCCCAGTAACTTAAACCCGCGGCAACTGCCCATGCTATTTCAGCATCCATTGTTGCTTGCGTTGGCTCAAATAATATTTGATTCGTAGATTGTTCTGTCGCCCAAAAAGGTGCGCGGCTTCTGTATAACGGATTGCCTAGGTTGCGGCGAGTGCTTGCGCAAGTTCCACTATTTGAGTACCAGAAATCCCAACGAATAGCACCAAAATCTATACTTGTTGACATATTACCCCACTAACAAACGGCGTAGCGTGCCGCCAGAGTCCTTAATTGTTATATATCCAGCTTGTACAACTACTCCTGCCGTATATTCTCCAAATTGGAAATAAGCGGAACCCTTTGGAACAACTGAAAAATCAATATCGGCATCAGAACCAGCAGCTAATAATTTTACTGCCGCTCCAGTAGCTGAACCACGAATAACAACATAGTTAACAATTCCACTAGATGCGCCACCAGAATCAAATAAACCTATAGTCCCCGCGCTGTTAGAAAAATAGCAACCAGCGTTACCCTTGGTATTGACATAACCAGCTACATTTGAAGCACTGCCTGTGGCGTAAAGCCTAGCAAAACTCGTGCCGCCAGATAGCCTCCACCACATTGTTGATGTAGATTCTGCGGCTATATTGTTTATTTGCGCGTGTGTTTGTCCGTTAATATTAAATGTGTATGTTTGTGATGCCGCAATATCATGTATTGCCCCGCGTGGTGATGTTATGGTTGGGTCAACTCCTGTTGCGCCTGCTTTTACTTTAAACCAATTAACGGTTGTTGCGCCATTATCTTCAATTTCAAATTGTTGCCCAGAACCATTACCAAAATTTAAAGATTCATTCCCCTTAGAATAAAAACTAGCGGCAATATTTGCGTCACTACCAGCAACTGCGGCGACTGGCGATGACGATGCTATTGCACCTTGAAAATCCCAGTAATTTACAGCATCGGTAACGCTAGTTATTTTTAACTGCGGAGCATCATCCCAACCCCAAAAATTCTGACTTCCAGCTTTACGGATAACATCGCCTTGATTGTCAACCGTATTGCTTCCATTTGTGACGTAATCAGTAGCACCGACATGAGAGTAAGTATCATTAAAATAAATTGTTCTACTTTGTCTGTTTACAATAGCCATTATATTAACCCCTGTGCGTAACCAGTTAAAGAAAGAGAAGCACCGCCGCCAGATATAACCATTCGCACTTTCTCGTAACGTGCGAACAATATAGGCGCAACCGAACCATTAGCGGTTAATGTTACCGCAATCCCAGACGAATCTTTTAGCGCGTATGTGCTTGTACCATCCGCCGCCAAACACTCAAATGTTACCGTTGCACCATCCCAAGTGCCGACTACAACTATTTGTGCGTGTTCGGTTCCTTCCATCAACGCCCAATTGCTAGTCGCGTTGGTGGTTTGATCTGTGAAAAAAGTTACTATTGTTGACATTTTTTATCCCCTATGCTAAAAGTGCGCGTGCTATTTCATTAGCACGATTTCCTGTTTGTGTTTTGTACTTACTACGTAAAAGCTCCCTTGCTGCATCTTTCCACCGCCCAGAGTTCACCGCAGCGTTGAATTTAGCAAATTCTTTTAATTTTGGCTTGCCCAGATTGTAGGATAGATTAAGCAAAGCCGCCTGTTTCTGCTTGGGCAGGCTAGATAAGTTCGTGTAAACGTCCTGCGCGTCATTCATGGCGATTTCGTAGCTTGCGTTGCCAAGTGCTTTTGCTTCTGCATCGCTAATCTGTACCGCACCGCCGTAAACATCATCAAAAGGCGTGGCGATACCAGCTTTTTTCCATATTTTTGGGGCAATGCCAGAGTCTAGGTTGAAGCCGTAACCTATTGTGCGGTTGCCTGTAGTGTCAGTATATGCCGCATGACGAACACCCTCCGCTTGCTGGATGTCCTGCGGTAGGTTGAATGATTGTGGCGGCAATGGTTGCGCTTGTGCATCTTGCCCACCTAATGCAGCCGCACCACCTAACCCAACACCAGCACCAGTAACCACTTTAGGGTTGATGTTTTTCATACCACGAATGCGAGCAAGCTCCTCTTTTACAAGGTCTGACATTGGTGGCGGCATGTTGTTGTTTAACTTATTGTCAGGTGCGGATTTACCAGCAAGTCCAGCGGCTTCTACGCCTAATGCCTTAGTAATTGGGCTAGGAGAATCCAAACTAAATAAAGCGTCACGCAAGGTAGTATATTTGGCAGCATCATCACTACCAAGAGCGTTTAATTTATTGGCTAAATCAACGGCTTTTTTACCTGTTAGGATGTCGGCTACCTCTGAATATTTGCCTTCCTGTACTTTTCCTGCCATCCACTCGTAAGCATCCGTTGCAGCCGAGAAAGGAGCTTTAATCGCTTTTCCTACATTTGCCGCTAACCCTATAGCCTTTTCAGCTCCACCAGATAATTCAGAATTGAACGCTGCCGTTCCCATAATGTTGCGCTGCGTATCAGAACCATATTTTATTTTTGCTGCTTTTTTTAATGTGTCTGCGATTGTATTTAGCGCGTCTTTTTGTTCTGGTAACAATGCGCTTGTGAATTTTGCATCGCGTGAGCCTTTTACCGCATTAATAAATTTAAGTGGTGAATGATTAACATCATCACCAATCTTAGCAATTTTTGATGCAATTAATCCATTCCATGTTTCTTGACCGCCATTATTAGCAAACAAATCACGCGCATATTTTATTTGGTCGGGGCTAGAATTAAAAATTTTATCAATAATCTTGTTATAATCGCCCTCTTTTGTCTTCGCCATTAACCCAACAATGCTATTTTGCATTGTATCAATTTCTGGTGACATGCCTGCGTATTGCGCTCTAACTTCGCCATATTTAGGATAAATAGCGTCAGAAAACTTGGTAAGCTTATTTTTTACGGATGCTAAAACGTCAGTGCTTTCGCCCGTGCGTTTTGCCGTTTCAATTAATCCGTCAAGATGTTTTTTTGCTTGGTCAACATAAGCAATAGAATTTTCAGGAATATCAAAACCTAGATTTTCCGAAGCATCTGCAAGACGCTGTTTAAATTGCACGTCGTTTTTTATCTTGCCGAACGTGTCTTTCATTAATGGATTTTTATCAAGCAAAAGATTAAATTTATCTTCTGGTAATTGCAAAGGGGCTATTTCTGCATATTGAGGCTTTACAGCTTCACTTCGCGCGTTCTTTGCTGAATTTATTATGTTGCTGGCAACATCCTTCGCTTGTTGTCCATAAACATCAAGCGAACCAATTTTACCTATATTTTTTTGAACTTCCACACCAAGAGTTGCAGGCAAAGCTTCAAAACGTGATTGAGCAAATTCGTTTAGCGTATCAGCACCCTTGCCAGACGATTGCGCAATACTACGCTGCATATTATCAAGTTTTGTGCTTGCGAGTTTTTCCGCGCCTGTCAGGGGTATGTTCCCCTTCCCCCAAGAGCCAAGCTCTTTCACGATGTCGTCATGAGTCATGCCAGTATCGAGCAAGGCACGATAAACCGCACCCTCTGCATTGGTTAGTTTAGGGATAGCTTCTTCTGCCGTTTTTGCCGCAGTTACTTTAGGTATAAAGAAAGAACCTGCTTCATCGGATAGAAAGTTTTGAAAAGGCTTTGATTGGATTAACTTACTTCCAGCTTGAAAAGCCGCTGAAACACCACCACCAAGTGCCGCACCTTTGGCAACGTCACCAGCAAAAGCAGACGTTCCAATATCCGCATTACTTTCACCGCCACCATAAATGCCACCATAAGCCAACCCAGCACCAACCGCAGGAACAAAACCCTTTGCCGCAGCAAGTGGCAATTTACTACCCACTGCAAGCGTACCTGCAACATTGCCCCCCAGATATGACAATGGATTATCTTGTGCAGCTTGCTGTACTGATTGCCGCCCGTAATCACGCAAAGTTTCATAGCGTTGGTCTTGTGGTATATCTTTAATTGATTCAGGCGTTAGCGCATCGGGAAGGCTAGACAATATCCTTGCTACTGCTTCCTCACCCCACCCGAAAGTTCCCCCTTGCAAATCACCAATCAAAGCACTTTCTAACCCGCTTTTGGGTGCAAAATCCATCCCCTCCGCACTATTTAGCTTTTTAGCGCGAATAGCTGCCAGTTCTGCTAGGGTTGACTCACTGACCATTAGACAACTCCTTTTGTGCTGCTGGTGAAAGTTGTTGCCATTCGGATAGAGATATTCCCAAAGATACCGCTGCTTGTGGTAGTTTTGCGCTGCTTGGTGGGAGTACGTCTTCCGCTTTTCCGCCTTTAGCCGCCCACAAAGAACCTGCTGCCGTTTTCATTGAATTTTCAGCTATTTTTCTTGCTTGGGCTTTAGATGCTAAAACTTCTTTTGAGTCACCAACCATCGGGAGGTATTTTTTTGCTTCTACCTCGTACTCATGTTCGGGTATTGTTGCACCAGACTCTTTTCTAAGGTTTGCCGTTAGCCAGTCAGTTTGCGCTCGCTTTGCCTCTTGATAATCAGACGAAGCAGTTAAATTTGTAGCCCCCCTTGCTGCCTCCCATGCACTTGTAGAAGCATCAGTATATTTAGGATTATTCAATGTTTCCGCAGCATTAGCCATGCGCTGTGCAAAACCGAAAGAATTGGAAACATTTTCTGTCGGATTGCGAACTTCTTTTTCTATTTCTGCCTGTTTTTTTCTATCTTCGGCATCAAGCTGGTCTTGCCGATTGCGATTTTCTCGCGCCGCTGCTTCTTTTGATGCTTTATCCTGCATTATTAACGATGGTATCAGGTCAGGGTTAAGCAAAGCCGCCGCACGAAGCGCAGCAGAACTAGCATCGCCCTCACCACCCATGCCGCCACCGAACAACCCAGAAATAGCTTCTTGCTGCTTCCGCGCAGCTTCTTCTTTGCGGATATTTTCGTAAAGCTTCATGGCAATTTCAGGATTAACGGAAAGCAAAGACGAAACATCTTCCATGCCAAAACCAGCCGAAGGGTTCGCCGCCCTTTTTGCAATGAACGCCTTCATATTCGCTTTAGCGGCTTGGTCGGCTTCTGCTTTTGCAGTTTCCGTATTAATAGCCACTTGCTTAGCCATAGCCGCTTGTGGGTCGTTACCCTGCCCCATTGCCATGAAGTAAGCCGTTTGCGGGTTGCTCATTAACTGCGAGAAAAAATCTGCCATATCTACCACATTAAAATAAGTTAGGATTAAGGCTAATTGACGAATTTATATCATTCAAAAGATTGTTTTGCCCTTGCTCGTATTGTGCTATTCCCGTCCCCAACACACCAACCCCACTACCTATTTTCTGCGCGGTGGATGTTGTCGGCGAGGTTGTGCTGCTCGTGCCGCTTTGATATGCCTTAAGCAATTCCATGATATTTGATAGCTGATTTTGGTCGAATGATTGCTGCCCAGAAAGTTGCCCCGCCACAACATCATTCACACCCTGATTATACTCACGCACATATTGCCCCGCTTTGGCTTGCCGCTGGAAGTTCTCCAACGTGTTCTCCCGTGTGCGCTGCCCAAGGTCGGACGCTGCGCCAATAGTAGTTAATCCAGCGTTCATTCCGCTGGTTGTCAAGCCCTGCGCACCCGATGCTAGGTTGCCATATTGCCCGCCAGCCGTCATTTCCCGCCCGCGCTGTTCTTGCAAAAATTTCTTGGCATCTTCAAAGGTCTGATATTGGATGTCATTACCCTTAGATAGCATCTCTTTGTCGAGTTCACCTTGCCGCACACCAGTTGACATATCGCCAAAGCTACGCCCACCACGTCCGCCAAGCGATGCAGAAAGCGCAGCCTTCGCACGTTCTCCCGCCTCGGTGAGCCGATTTGTTAGCGCGTTAGAATAAGGATTAGCCGCCTCTTGCACCTGCTGCATGGTAATTGGTGCAGCTCCGCGCCCTGTATAATCACCCGCGCTGGTCATGTATTGCGTGGCTTGTGGATTTACAAATTGCTGTGCATAACTCTGTGGGTCACTTAGCATAGAGTTCATCGCATTAACGCTGCCAGAGCCAAGCCCACCCTGCAATCCTGTAGCTGTGGCAAGCCCTGTTAGTCCTGATTTTTCCCAACCTGTTAAAGGCTCGGCATAAACAGGCATTACGCCGTTAGTTGAATTTAATGTGGTGTAATCAACCATGACGCCCCCTTATCGTTGCGAAATCTGGCGGATTAGTTCCGCCATTTCGGGGGTTATCGTTCCACCGCTCGGCTGCCCATAATTGCGCGCATCACCAGAATAGCCGCTAGTAGCCATAGTATTGGTAAGCTTTGCATAATCTTCGGGCTTCCACCCACCGCCCGACATCCAGCTAAAGCCTTTTTTGCCTGCCATGTCGTTTACGAATTTTTGCCCAGTTTGTGCGGCAAGAAAATCTTGAACTTTTTTAGCGTTTATATCTTCTTCCACAGGCGCGGCTGGTGCTGCCTCGGTAGGCTGTTGTTTCTGAATCATTTGCATGTATTGCATTGCTTTATTAGCAAATGGGCTGTTAGGGTCGAGTTCTTCAGCGGTCAATTCGCGCATGGGTACGCCTTGATACCCTGTGTTGAAGTATTTTTTTATGCGGTCAAAAACATCGCCGCTCATCAATTCTTTAATGTAATCGGGCTGTGTGACATAGCCGCTCTGTGTTTGCTGTGAGCCGCCAGAACCTTTCTTTCCACCAAGCAAATTGGATGCTATACCAATACCCTGCATTATCTCGCCAAACATATTATCATCCTCTTTTATTTGCGGAATGACAACAAGCAATGTAGAGCGAGTGTGTCTAATCCAATTAATTTAACATAAATTTATTTACCAAGCAACTGATAAAGTAGTCACATGCCATGCCAGAACGCCTGTAGTACCAAGTGGTTTCAACTCATACTCGGTAGTACCATCATTTACCTTATCACCCACCGCATCGCCTTGAATAATATCATCATGCGCGGTTGGAATTGCCCGAAACCCATTGCGATACCGACCGTCCGCTTTGCCTTGCTCTATCGTGGCAATTGTCGCCACATCACCGCGCCGAGCCGCAATCATGTCTTTAATCTCATAGTTCTGACCATATCCTGCAAATGGCATAACTCACCTCAAACTAATTGTGCTTCATATTTCCACGCGCCCACCTCAAACTCACCAGTGCCAGAAAAGCGCATAGAAACAAGCTTGCCAGCCGCTTTTACGGTTTGCGCTGTGGTGGTTGGCGTGATTGACCATGAGCCATAATTAACCGAATTTCCTTGTGGTTGCTCTTTACCAGAAATAGCCACAGTAACAGTTCCAGTCTGGTTAGAGTCAGGTAACAATTGCCGAACTATGGCGCGTTGTTTTCCGTCTGCCACAAAAGAATAGGACGTTTCTGCATACCAACTCTCCGTAGCGTCACCCTGCATAAAATGGCGGTATGTCGTGCCAGCGTTTGCATCAGTTCCGTTTGCCATAACAAATTGTGAGTCCAGCGTTCGCGGTCTTTGCGCTGCGGTTCTGTCCATCTTGCCCAGCGTAAAATGCCCAGCAGTTGGGTTGACAATCAAGTAGTCGGTAGGATTGGTTGCGCTTTCGGTCGGGAAATAGACGTAGAATTGTGAAAACAATTGGTCTTCCATCATGAATATTTTCCAACGCTGGGCGTTATTTATATTCCGCGCCACCCAGTCACCATTTTGCTCATTGCTAACAACCTTAGCAAAAGCACCGCCATCAAACGCGAATATCTGCCCAGATGAACCCATCCAGTACGCCACGCCGTCCTTATTGCAGAAAGCAAGCGGAGCGATAATGCCTTCAGAACCAGAAATACTTGAAACATCCCATAAGTTAGGCGACCCAACCCATTGCAATAACAATGCCTCGGTGGATGTGTGAATAATTGCGTTTTTATCGTCAATTAGCTGAATCGAGAGAAGCTTCCACACGCGCTGAATTTGGTTAGCGTAATAGGTTAAGCCACTCCAAACTGTAGGCGTTCCAAAGCCGCTGATTTTAACCGTGTCGCCGCAAAGAGCAACCACGCTGTTATTGACAACCGAAACCCAGTTACAGGTTGTTGGCGCGTTGGTTAATGCCGTGGCGGCAACATCTAAATCGCCATCCCACAAATAAATCTTTTGACCGTCGCCTGTGGTGTAATCCCCCGCGCACATAACGACATCATTGCCGATATTGTCGAAACTCCAAATCCGAGGAAAGCTTTCCGTAGATGTAGAAACACCGCCCGCACCAAAAATACCTCTGCCAAAAATACCAGCACCAAAGCCACGCGCAAAGCCTTGATTTAGGTTGCCCGCTGATATTTGCCCATAACTGATAATAGTTCCCGTGCCGCCACTGCCTATGCTAGTTGGAGTTGTTGTTGTAGGGATTGAATAAGTATTTGCGTCAACATAGGTAATAATATGCTCTTTGTTTATTTCAGCAATTGGAACGCCGACAACATCCGTACCAGTCACCCCGCTAATTTTTATGCGGTCGCCGTCTGAAAATCCGTGGGCGGAGTGGGTTACTGCAAGTTTTTTGCCTGTAATCGTAGAAACATTTATCTGCGCTCCCCAAACATAAACAGCAACGCCACCAGTTCCAGTATAAACACCCACATCACCAGCAAGAATTGAGAGATATGGTGCATTTATGTTAGATGACTCAACCCTAACAATAACCCGATACCATCCCCCCCCCAAATCAATAACACCCAATAAATAGGTATTTACTACGTTCTCGCTTATAAGCGTTATCGCGCCAGATGTGTCAAAATCTATCTTAAAATAAACTGCATCGCCATCGCCACCTAAAAAGAAACGGCAATAGCGTTGCGCTCCTTTTTTTACATGTACAGATGTTTCTTGGTTTCCATCGGGCGTAATTTGAAAATCAGGCGTTAAATCAATTCTAGGCACGTTTGCGCTAACAGTATCAATAACCGAATCTGCCGTAGTTGCGCCATCAGGGGCGGCAATACTATTTGCGGTTATGGTGCAGTTAGTTTTTACCCACCAAGCATTGCTAAAATCTTGCTGATATGCTGAATTGATTAAATTAGCTGCGCCTGTGGTATATGGCAAAGCATTATATATCGGCGTACTGCCCAGCGTAGTGCCGCTGGTTTTTAGTGGTGTGCTGTTATAAAGTTGAGTGCCGTACTTCGCATATAAATGTGAATGAGTGCCGTACAGTCGGTAGTTTCCCGCATTAGTTCCTGTGCGCTTAAAAGCCCAGATACTACGACAAGCTCCCTTTGGCGCATCCGTTATGGCTTGGCTTTTTGGTAAACTTCTCATGCGCCCGAAAGGGAACTGCACGTTATCCGTATCAATAAATGCAGGGCTAGTTTGCTCCGTTTGTTGTGGGTCTTTTACCGTTCCAGCGGCATATTTAAAATCAATATTTGGCATATCAAGCTAACTTTCTACTGTGATATTCATCCCAAATTGCGTTAAAATCTGCCGAGGTTAAGTCGTAATTATACAGCACCGACTTCCATAACCGCCATAATGTCGGCATCGGGTTCTGATTGCCTCCACTCGCCATAATTTGCATTGAAGAACCGCTTCCTGTTGATGGATTGACATAGCGATTAGTGAATGAATATGTTGTAAGAACTCCAGCGGAAGTTTTCTTATAAATCAATCCATTTCCTGTTAATTCATTATACGACAATCCAATCAAAAAAGACTCTGCGCCTGCAATAAAACTAACTGCCGTGCTTGCTATTAGCGTAGTGGCGATGCCATTTCCTTGGTGAAACCTAACGCTGCCATCGCTGCCTAGAGAGAAGCTTATGCCGTTTTGTGTGCCAGAACCGATATAGCCAATGGTTCCAAACAACGAGGCATCCAGAGATGTTGGTGCTTTCATGAACGCATAAAAACTAAATTTAGTTTCTGATTGATGCAGGGCATTTAGATAATCGGTGTTGCCCGCAGCAAGAGTAAACATATCATCGCCGCCACTGCCGCTAAAATAAGTGGTGTTTGCATCGCTGCCCGCCGAGCCATTAAAAACAGGGTCGCTACTCTGTGACGCGCTATTTTGCCCAAGGTAAAAATCATAATCTGTTTGCGCCTCACCATCAGACGGAGCCGCATATCTGTTGGCAAAAGTCTGCCCACTTCCTGAATAGGATGCAGTGAGTCCAGCATCTAGGTCAAAAATAATACCTAAACTTCCCGATGTGCTACTCCTCAAAAATGGTAATATTGCTCCAGTCATTACCAAGTGTCCCCCTGCTTGCAACGCCATATTGTGCCAGCATCTAGCGTGTACATAAACACTTCCGTCATTTTATTGGCTACTGTTCCGCTAATAGAGAATGTTGCCCCAGCCGTGTTTTTACATGCGGCAGGGAATGTTAGTACGCGCCCACCTGTTCCATCTTGCGTTACATAAAGTGCCAGCATACAGAAGTTGCTAGTTGGGCTGGGATTGCTTATGGTCAGCGTGGTGTTACCTGTCAGCGTCATTGAGCAATGATTGCCTAATGTCACATCTGCCGTTGCAGTTCCAGTCACGCTGCCGAGAGCGTTTACAGATTCCCCGTAATCCTTGAAAATTGGGCGGGACAATATTTTGTCGGCAAAAACTTGGTTGAATGTTTTAAGTGCTAATTCTGAATCAACAGCGACAAGAATCGCCGTTATTTCATCGCCCCAAACATCTTCCGAAGCTACATCTAATGCAACGTAATATGGTAACCCAAGATTAGCTAATGTTGATGTCATCTTCCACCCTCTACTTGCGCTGCCGTCTGGCAAAGCGCGTTATAATAATAATCTGCTAGGCTGCTATCTGTATCAGCAACCGTGAATCCTTGTGCTTCGCGCTTAAATATAACCATTGCTCGGCTGCGGATTACATCGTAACCCTCATCGAACCACACCGAGGTATCGCCCGAACTTGTTGGCAATGAAGCGTCTTTTTTCCAAAAATTACAAGATATTGTATAATCTGCATTGGATGTGCAGTCAACGTACAGGGTGCTGCCTAGAATGGCGCACGCGCTGGGCTGTTGTGTTAGCAATGTCGTATCGCGGAGCTTTTCGCGTTCAAATCTATTATATCCCAGAAAGTCAAAACCGCGCCCATCGCCTAGCCACACGCCACTTGCGGATAATCTAAATGTATTAGGTGCGGAAAAATTAGTAGGTAATGCAACCGAAGTTGCCGAAGTAGCAAGTGTAATGCTTTGTGATGTCTGTAAAAACCAGAATTGCTTACCCCACATAAGGCGAAGGGCAGAACGTATAGCATTATCAATTTGCGCGTCATAATCGGTCGAACCTATAATAAATAGGTCGGTCTTAATATGGTCGCGTATGGTTGATAATGTTGCCACGTTCTGCCCTTGCTCTTAATGGTTAAACGCCTTCAACTTCCAATTCAATCCAAATCTTGCCAGAACCAATAGTCGCCACGTTAGCAACTGGGGTTAGAACAATTGAGCCATTTGAAATGGTAGTTCCAAGCAAAGCACCGTCAAACTTTCTAACCCAAGCTTCGGCTAATGAATTAGAAAGCCCCACCGCTTCACCAGTAGTAACTAAATAACCATCGTCGTCATCAGAGTTACCAATCTTTAACGTTCCAGTGGGCGTAGCGTGAACGTCTGGCTCAACGCCCCAAATAGCACCACCAATAACCTTGAATTTTCCTGGAATAATATTCGTCCAAGTAATAGTGTCGGTAGTCGCCAACGTGCTAACGGTAGTTCCGTTTGCATCCGCAGCACCAAGGGTAATATACCCTAATGCTTTGCGTGGTGAGCCTAACTCACCACTGCGCCCTTTTGTGGTAATAAAACCTGCATAAGCTGTCATGATTTTTTCTCCCTAATTAGCGGTGTAGTGTGAAATAATATAAGTCGCAAAATCGTAGCTTGTTGCTGAATTTGCACCGAAACCAGAAAGCTGGGTTTTCTTAATGCCAAACATTGCAGAAGCTTTCAAATAAACTTGATTGTTAAGTTTTTTGTAATCCATATCAGAATCAATGTTAAAGCCAGGGAACGCCCCGCCAGTAGAAGGCTGATAGCCTTTACCAAAAACCAAATCCAAAGCGTTAGCACCAAGAACAACGGCGCGGCGAGTGTTTGCGACTTCCGCAGACGTAGAAGAATTAACCCCACGAGGTAAATCGTCATCATCAACAACTAAGAAACGGAAAGGCAAGCCAATCAATTTAAAGTCATCCAACAAGAACTCTTTACCACCTGACAAAGTCGCCATTGCTTGACGCGTAACTGTCAAGCCTGCGCTATCAGCTTCGGTAAGCAACTGATTAGCTCCTGTGATACCAATAACAGCAACTGCACGAGCGTCTTTATTGCGAATTAAATTCCAGCGTTGAATGCCCGCAACAGTAGCAGACATATTTGCATAAATTCTACGGAAATCTGCAATGGTCAAAGGATGTGAGCTAGTGATGCTTTCGTCTGCCGAAATAGCAGCGTTTGAACCAAAAGCGCGGCGAGTTGTTGACGGTGCGATTGCAGAGTTATAGCCAACAATTTTAGTTAAATCACCACCAGTAAACGCAGTTGATGCACAAGAAGGGGCTGTGATTGATGTAGCTGTATTACCAGCGGCTTGGTTAATTATGGTCGCTCTAAAGATGGATAACATCCAATCTTTTAAGTTTTCCATTTGCCCTTCACCTTGGTTGAAGCTAGTAATTTGCTGTGACAAAGTTTTATCTTTATTAAAGCGCAAGGTTTCGCTTAATAGCCCAAGAGAAATAGTACGTTTGGTGTATTGTGATTGAGATGCTCCTGCGTAGGCATCAATATCGCCCGTTTGACCTTTTGAGTCATGACGAATCAAGCCGTACAAATCAACGGAAGTTCCGCTAGAGTTGTCGAGGTCATTAACAACGTTAATGCAATTATATTCTTTAAGTGTTGAGTAAAGTCCGTCTTTGCGTAGTTCTTGCAATAGACGACCTGAAGCAATCGCGTGGTCGAATGTTGAATCGCCAGCGGAAATGCCAATAGCGGGACTAACAGCCATAGGGGTTCTCCAATGAAAAATATGAATAAAAAAGATGATATTTTTCTTGGATTTATAGACGCTCCAAGTGGCAGATAATTCGTTGCTTTATAGACGCGCAAGCGATAAGCGGAAAGACACGATATATTTAATCACCCTCGTGTCATGGGTATAATTCTATTTTTTCTTTCTTGCGGCTTCGGCTTCTAATCTAGCCATAACTGCTTCGTAAGAATCAACATTAACAGACGACGCAGCTTGCACAACTGGTGCACCTGCTTCTTTCCGCAATGTGTCAATCGCGGCCATATTTATTTGCTGTTTTTCACTGCGCGGCGTTGATTGTTGTTTAAGGTTAGCATAACCAAACTCTTTTGACAAGTATAGAATATCTGCAACAGGGTCATGCCCTGAATTGTAGTTATTAAATTTGCGTAGCTCCAATTGATTATACGCTTGTTTAATCGCGGTGTCGGTGTCCATGCGCCCGCCACTGGCAATCCGTAGCTGCTTTGCATGTTCGCTAATAACAAACGCATATTTTTCGTTGTAATCAGGGTCTTTGATTGTCGCAATTTCTTCCCGCAACTTTATGTTTGCCACATAATTTTTTAACGCTTCATTTTGGAGTTTCTCTTCTTGCTTGCTTAGTTCTTTTTTGGTGAACTTAACCGCATCTTCATCAATAAAATCGTAAGTTTCATCTTCTTTTACGTTTTTGTCGGTAGTTTCCGCGCCGCCTATAAGTTTTGAAAATTGATTAGTTAGCGTTTCCAGCCGCTCCTCAAGCTTTGCAGCTCTATCACGCTCTACATTGATTTGTTTGGTCGCCCAGTCAAGGCTAACGCGCTTTTTGGGTTTCTTATCGGGCGTAGGTTCAGCATCAGTGTCTAGCGTTTCTTCAGCTTCAAACGGAGCTTCTAAGTCTAAATTCTCCACCTCTTCTGCTGGTGGGGCTGATTCAAGGGTAGGTTCTGCCACTGGTGCAGGGGCTGCTTGTGGATTGTCTAATCTAGCCATTACAGCTTCAAAACTATCTACTGCTATTTCTTCACTCATAAATTAACCTGCTTGTTGTTGAAAATTTGATTGTGGCTGTGGCATTGGCGGCATTTGATATTCGCCTTGCTCTGGTTGTTCACCCATTGGCAAAACAATAGGCTGCTGCGCTTCCAGTGCTGTTTTCATAGCCTGCGCGTTGTTTTTATCGATAATACTCTGCAACTCCTCATCTCTACGCGATAGGGTTGATATGGCTTCTTGTGCATCGGCTTCTAACTTAGCCGCTTGCGCGTTCGTCATGCGAATTTGCGCTTGCAATAAACCTTGATTAAGTGGGTCAGGCGTTACAGCTTGCGGTGTCATTAGCTGGGTTGCTTCTTTGCGGTCTTTTAAGTCTAGATTCATGTATTTAAGCGCAAGAGGTGCAAGCTGCGGCATGGTTGGCAATAGTTCTATAAGCTTAGTAGCTGCATCCTGCCGCTCGTCAATGCTCATTGGGCGAGTTGTCGGGATTATGCTATAACCATCTGCAAAGGATTTTTTAAATAAGCGGATTTTATTTGCATCTTCATAGCCTGTTAGGTTTACAATCGGGATAACATGCCCGTCATTCGCGGCGGTCATTTTTCGCACCAATGCCTCGGATATTTCCGCCTGATTATATTCAAACTGCGCGTAGTTATTAACAAAGTTATACATAGTCGCATGAACTTGTTTGTTCACTCTTGCCATTAGTGCATCATTCATGTTGCCACTAATGTCAGCTTCCAAGAACTGCCGTGTAAATCCACCAAGGCGCGGCAATATATCCATGTACGCATTAAGAGTAGCAATAAATATGTCAGGCGTATTTGTTTGCGCTTTTGGAGTAAGCACTGTACCAACTGGAACGGGGGTAATAGTTTCTTCATGCAGCCGTAAATCTTGCATCTTAGTTAAGCTTGGAACATCGCCCTGTGCATAAACATCGCCACCAATCGTGAGTTTTTTAGTGTAGCCGCGCAAATCAGATACTAACTCATTAATCAAATCTTGCGCTTGTGACATAGCTCGAACCAAGCCGTAGTATATGCCTAGTATCTCGTCAAAGTACCCAGTCATAATATTAAGTGGGTGTCCGTTTTGGCGATATGAGCGGCTTTTACTAAGAATAATACCATTAGCTATTTCTGCACGATAGTAGCACTTGCCCTTGCGCTTGCTGGTTTCTAGCTTAATTGGTTGAATGTCCAGCAAGTCAGTTACTAATTGAATATCTTTTTTCAGACGGTTAAATGACTCGGTATCTAAGCTCCAATACGCAACTTCCCAATCAAGCTGCAACTCATCAGACATCGAACCAATAATATTAAGCGCGTCATTATCGTTAAGTATTGCCTGCTTGGTTGCATCGTCAAAAGGGTTGGTTATATCGTAAATTGTGTCTAGCTCATACCAAAAATACTGATGCAATAAATTCAATTTGTATAAATTCTGCGACCGCAATTCCGACAAGATATACATGCTGGCAGTATCGCCGCCACGGCTAACACCGTCCATATCTTCGCCAATTTCTGATTTGATATGCTCATCCAACCACTCGGTATCAACCACATCGGCATAGCTGCACCATTGCCCCTTGTTGATGTTACTGCCACGGAGCGAATTATCGAAAGAAACAAAGTTGGGATAAACGCGCTTAGAAACTGGAACGCCTGCGATAAATTCCTTTTTAGTCATATCAAGGAATGTAGCCACCGCACCAATGCCGCAGGTCAATGTATCTTCTACTGCGATTGATTTTTCACTATCAAAATTTGAAACATGGCGAACAAAGTCCGTAGCATGAGTCATGGCATCGCTTTTCTCATCGAAGCCGTCACTAAGTGGGATAAATATATGGCGCGTGTCGGTCATGCACTCGCTGCCAGATATATTTCTGATTACAGGTGCAAGCAAGTTAATTGTCGCCACCTTCTTATTTAAACGGCTGCGCTCGGAAAGTTCTTTTTCGTTCCACTGATTGCCGTCACGGTACATAAACGCTTGGCGGATCATATCTCGCTGCTGGTTATTGGTTGCGAAGTAGTCGCCAACGCGCTTATCAAAATCCGTCAAAATCTGCGCGTCTGTTTTCATCGGCTGGCTATCCGTTCAATATACTCGTTATAACTATCTATATTATTATTAGATATTTTTGTTTTTTGCAACATATTTACAGCAAGTGCAAGCGCACATACACAATCGTCATGCAATCCCTCTGGCGCGCTATATCTCACCCCTGTGCGCGTGTACTCATACTCGAACGCGTCTAGCTCGTTTTTCATCACGCCACTAAGAACACCAATTTGTTGGTCATGGATTGCCATTGCCAACCCTTCCATAAGCTTTTGCTTTGATGTTGCGGAAAACTTAAAGCCCTCAAAGTTTGGCGCGTCCTGCTGCAGTGCTTCAAGTATCGGGTCGCCGACTCCCGTAGAGTCCACAAGCGCAGAGGTGTCTTTGGTTATGCTTAGAATATGCTTTATAGTTTCGTTCCATGGCTTTTGAAACCGATCTAACTGCGCTATCTTGCCATCACAATCAAGCGCAACCCCGACGCACCAATCGTGCGATTTAGCTAAATCCCAGCCCCAGCAAATAGGCTTGTTTCTTGTGGGTATTTCTTGCAAACAGGCTTCGATTGCTTTCATGCCAAACGGATTACCGCCATCGTCAGATGGTTCGGCTAGGTATAGCTCTTTAAACACTGAATCTGGCAGGGTGCGTTTTGCGTCCTCCACCTCTTCAAGCGATAAGATGCCAGCGTCCACCGCATCGTAAGCCGTTACTTTTTGATAATGATAATCAGCGTCGCCACTTTCTGCGCGTCTGCACATGGTATAAAACCAATTTTTGCGCCCCTTTACGTTGCCAATGATACGCGCTTTCCCCCTTGTTGCTGTAAGGGTAGAGCGAACCGCATACCATGCCTCTTCTTTAACGCGAGAAGCCTCATCTACCACCGCTGCATAAACGTCCTCACCATAAAGCGAGTCGGGCTTATCCGCGCCTTTAAACCAAATAACAGAACCATTAATTAACTTAATTGTCAGCTCGCCCATGTTGGTTGTTATGATTGAGGGGTCTGCCCAACTGTTTAAACGTCTGAAAGCGATCTTTGCCTGTGGGAAAATAGGAGCAATCCACCAGTAGTTTTGTCCTGCTTTGCCAAATAAGGCTTGCTCGAATAGCCACATAATGCAGGGGGTTGTTTTACCGACCTTAGTTGATGCTTCATAAAGCGAATAGCGTTTATCGTTAAAAATGGCTTCTTTTTGGTATGGTGTGAGCCAAGGACGCTCGTAGATATATTCTATCTGACTATTTGCCATCGCGGTTTAAGTCTAAGCTAATCTTGATTGCTTGTGGTTTTCCCTTGTCGTCATCTAGTCCAGTGTGTTCGGTTCTAGCTAGTTTTGGGAGTAGATACTCGGAAAACTTAAACATAAAATCAAGTGCTTTTGATGCGTCTTCGGCTGCAACTCTTGCCATCCATTCGGGAAAGTTATCGATATTCTCTTCAACCATTTTAAGAAAAGCAGCTCTAATGCCTGCCGTTCCCTTATTGGGAGTCCCTGCCACCCTGCCTCCAGTTTTTACCCTTTTAGCCATTTCCAAAACCGTTCTATAGTAGATTTAATAAATACCGCTTCGATTAAACGATTCGATAATGTCCTCTTCAGTTTTACCCACAGTATTAACGCAAATAGAAATGTCGTTTTTAGTAAGGGAAATATTATCGTGACCGTAACCCAACAAACCTGCTCCAAGTTTATCAGCGATTCTTTGCGGTGAAATAACAACATCAACAATAGTTTTACTAACTGGCAATTCGACGGTTTCCACAATGGGTTCTGATTGTTCTGTTGTATCTTCTACAGCATCATCAAATTTTACTTTTTCCTTAGCCATAAAAATCCTCTATTATGTGTTTTTTCCCATTATAGCATTTATTTTTGGTTAGTCAACAAAGCAATCATCAAACCCACATATTCGGGAACAACTACCCGACCTTGCTCCCAGTTTTTATAACTCTGCACCCCCGCCCCAAATAAAGGGGCGGCATTACGTTGAGTTAATCCTTGGCTTGCTCGCCATTCTTTAAGTTGCTCTTTTGTCATATTATGATTCCCCTTAGTTTGTTTTTTTAAACTTATTGCATATATCATCTATCAACTCTTTAAGCTCGTTTGGGAAATCCTGCATATTCCACCCTTCTAATTTGCAAACAACCAAATCTGCGGATAAGTCTTTAAGTATAGAAAGCTTTAACTGCTCCCTGCAAAGGCGATTTAATGCCTTTGTAGTATCTTTATCATTAAAAAATTTAAGGTTGCGTGACATAATTAATAATTTCTCCCTTTAACCACTTTGGATATAGAGCCACCTCTATTTCATTATTTTTATATCTATCCCCTTGTAACGTGCATCCAAAAAAAGGGCACTCTTTCAACCAATTTTCATTAAAAGTCTTTTTTTCTCCTTTAAGATTTATTATAGTATCTCCGTTGACTAACTCATTGAGTTTTATAAATTTTGTTTTTTCCATTGTCATTCTTCCTTGGTCTGGTTAAGAGCCTCACTGCTCTTGAAACCTAATGTAGGGTAAATTATTTACCCTGTCAATAATAAAAATGATATTTTTTATATTTTTTTGCATTTATTTAAAAGCCCAAAACTTGCGATTACAGCAACGAAAAGCCCCCTAACCTCTATCGCCCTGCATTTTACCCAGAACATCGCCCAGCGTTGAAGTTTGACCGCCAGAAATTTAACTGCTCCATTTCTTATCAACTGGTTTCGGATTGTATGGCGTAACATGATTATGCGGAGCTTGTAAAAAAAACGGTGCTTTATCGTGCATAACCAATCCAGCCGCATCCACACTGCCCAGATTGCGCCATTTCGTGTAGCGTGTGTCCATCATTTCAACCCACACCGCGCCATTATCGCCTTCAATGCGGTGAAGCTGGTAAACTTGGTCGAACGCTAAACGGATTCCCTCGCCTCCCCGTGTGTTGCCTTCTTGGTTAATTTGGGCTGTGGTAATGCTCCAGAGGTTATGCTTGCGGCAAAAATCGCTAATCCACTGCGCCACTTCGTCAAGGTGATTAGCTTGGCTTTGCCCTTTGCGCTGCCCTCCTACTAGCTGCCAATAATCTAATATAAATCCTTTTATTTCAAATCTATAAACTGCATAGGTTATAATATTTATCAGCCTTGCAAACGTCAACCCATGCTCTTTTCGGTAAATTCGGGAGTTTGTGGCTTTTCTGCCCAAGTCATAAATTTTCATTTGGTTTTCCGTGTTATTCCGCCATTCGGGGTCGCGGAATTGGTCGGGGTAAACATTCAGCATCTTGCACAAGTTCCGTGTGTGTATTTCTTGGGGGGTCATCTCTCCGCAAATAAACAAATGTTTTTCGCCTGCGTCCGCTAGGTTTTGGCTAATGCTTGCGGCTAATACGGTTTTTCCGCTTTTCTTCTTTGCTGCGAAGCCGTAGGAAAATCCAGTAAACAATCCCCCACCCATCGCGTCATCAAGGCTGTTAATGCCTGTTTTTATTGGTCTGCGGTCTAGCTTAATATCGTCAATTATCAGGTCAACCACCTGCAAATCTGTCATAAACTTGCGGTTGTCGCCTGCATCGTCTAAACCGTGGAGCGATTTTTCAAGGTCAGAAACTATCTCGCGTGGGTTCTGGTCGGTTTGCTCCAATTTTTCAATTGCTTCTAAGCAAGCATCTTTGAGCTTTCTGGCATCCGCAAGTTGCACCACAAGGTCTGCATAGTCGCGGATATTGATTACAGCTATCGCGGCGGCTTGCATTTTTGGGATATATACTTTTACTCCACCAACTTCTTTCAAAAGTTCTTCCATTTCTGGGGAAAACAACAATGTTTCGGGGCGAACCTCTATTTTTTCATTGAACAATTCCACCATTTTTTTCCAAATTATCTGGTGAGCTGGATGGTAAAAATGGTCGGGTTCAAGGACTCCGCTAACGTGAATAAACCCAGAATTGTTTGTCAAGCAAGCCCCGATTAGCGATTGTTCGGCTTCAATGCTGAATAGCGGGTTTTTTATTTCTTCGGGTTCTCTATGGTCAAAATCTCTCAACATTCTGGTGCTTTCGTGTAAATTGTTTCTGCTACTGGTCGCCATTCTGCTTTGGGGTCTTTTCTCGGTTTTGGGATTTTTTCCAGCCAATTTTCAAGATAAAGCTTATTTTGTAAAAACGTAACAGGGTAGATTATTTGCTCTGGTTTTGTTTTATCCACAAAGGTCGTATAATCTTCAACGCCTGACATAATGGTAATAAACCCCGCTCCCGCAAGCCGTTGTTCTTTGAACGCAGCAAGGGTTCTATCTCGGTTTGCCATTCTTTGAGGCTGTTCGCTGAAGAATGTTTTGAATTCTTCTTCGAGTTGGAAAACGTCTGGTTTTGTTTGTCCTTGTAAAAATCCATTTTCTTTTTCTCCTTGGGTTGTTTCTGGTTCAGGGTTTGTTTGTGGTTTTTCTTGTTTATAATTTTCAGAAGAAAAATTTTCTTTTTCTTTTTCTGTTTGGTTTATTTTAGTTCCTATAGGTTTGTGCGCATCTGGTGAACGTTCATTTGACTGCTCAAATGACTGCTCATCTGGTGAGCGTTCATCTGGTGAGCAGTCAAACAGTTGCTCATTTGACTGCTCATTTGACTGTGCATCTGGTGAGCAGTCAAAACCAAACACATAGTTATTTACATTAAATTTCATACCCTTATTTCTCTTGGAAAAAACGGAAATTATAGAGTTTTTTTTCAATTCCTCTATTGATTTTGCCACACTGTTCCTACATAAGGAAGATTCTCTTGCCAGCGTGTCCATTGATGGGTAGCAATCACCTGTTTTGTGGTTCTGGTGGTGAAGCAGAAGAAAACAGATTAACTTTGCGTTTGAGCTTAAATCCATTTCAATCATATAAGAATAAAACTCGGATTTTTTCATAATCACCCCTGCTTTTTCAATGAATCCATAGCCAACCTAAGCTTATTAAGCGTTTCAATTCTAGGGTTTTTTTGCTTACCACTCATATATTCAAAGTATGCGGTTTGCGATACGCCTGATTGCTTGCAAATCTTGGCTTTGCTTATTCCTGCAATTCTTCGCTCAAGCTCAAACTCTTTTAACCATATTTCAAAATTATACATAAATACTCCGTTTTTGTTGTTGACATATCCGTATTAGCGTAGTATTCATTGTTTGTCAAACACAAATGACGATTAACTTTAAGGAAGTGAAAATGAAAATATATTACGACATGCCTGCGGAGGAGTACCACGCAACGGATGCAATATCTTCGTCTGGCTTAAAGGCATTGAAACGAAGCCCAGCGCATTATTGGTATGAGAAAAACAACCGTAAGGATACCGAAGCTTTTAAGTTTGGGAGGGCTTTTCACGTTGCCGCGCTTGAGCCTGAATTGTTTGAAAGCTCATTTGTTTTAGCTCCTGACATTCCCAAGCGCAAAAAGGTTGATAAGGAGTTTTGGGCGGATTTTAACACAGCAAATAAAGACAACATCGTATTGAACGGCAAAGAGCTTAGACAAGCGCAACGCATGGGCAAAGCGTTACGAGAGTCACGCGCAACCAAATATCTATTTGATGCCGCTGGAAAGTGTGAGGTTTCAGTTTTCTGGGAAGATGAAAAAACAGGCGCAAAGTGCCGCTGCCGTTTTGATAAAATTTTAGATAATGGCATAATCGTTGACCTGAAAACTACAACCAACGCACACCCAGAAGCTTTTATGAGGGATGCGTTTAAGTTTAGCTATTACACACAGACGGCAATCTACACCGAAGGCTACAAGCAAGCATTCGGAGAAGAACCACAAGGCTTTATATTTGCCGCAGCAGAAAAAGACGAGCCACACGGTGTATCTGCTTTTTTAGCAGACGATGATTTTTTAGAACTTGGGAAAAAAGATTTTCGGGAGTGCCTGCAAATTTACGCAGACTGCAAAAAAACTGGAATATGGGGCGGATATTCCGAGGAAATACTACCGCTTGGGCTGCCAGCTTGGGCATTGAAAAGATTAAACAACGGAGGATATTATGAGTAATGAGCTAACTACAATTAAAAATATGTTACCACAAACGGCAGGAGCGCAGGCACTTGTACAGCGAACCCTTGCCGAGGTGCAAGTTGCTGTAATGATGGCAAAGCAATTCCCACGCGATAAAATTATTGCAAAGGAAAAATTGCTCAATGATTGTTGCCGTGAAGGATTAGCAAGCGCAGCTATGTATAGTTATGCGCGAGGCGGTACAGAAATAACAGGCGCATCAATTCGCCTCGCGGAAGCGGCAAAAAATGCTTGGGGAAACATGCAATCAGGCTGGCGCGTGTTGAGCCGTACCGCAGTTAATGGTGTGGAAACGTCAGAAGTTGAGGCGTTTGCTTGGGATAGCGAAAACAACACAAGAGAGAGCGTTACTTTTTCCGTTCGCCATTGGCGCGATACAAAAAAAGGCGGTTACGCCCTCACCGATGAGCGAGATATTTACGAATTATGTGCTAACAACGCATCGCGTAGAGTTCGTGCATGTATTTTGAAAATGATTGACAAAGATGTTATTGAAGATGCCTTGCAGCAATGCCAGCTAACCTTGAATAATACTGTTAAAATAACACCTGAAAAAATACAAGAGATGGTTAAACGTTTTGAGGCTTTAGGGGTTTCAAAAAAACAAATTGAAAAAAGAGTTCAACGCCGAGTCGAAACTATTAACGGAATTTTACTTCATTCTTTAGCTAAAATTTATAATTCAATAAATGATGGAATGAGCGCACCTAGCGAGTGGTTTGAAGAAGAACTATCGACCATAGACAAAATAAATGAAGAAATAAAAAAAAGTGATGTGATTAACGATGTTTCCGCTCAAAACATAGAAGCCTCACAAGCCAAAATTGACGATATAATCGAAAATTCGGAAAATGGTCAAGATTTAGCGGATAACGTGGTTAACTTCTCAATAGCCGAACTTGTAGCCATGCCGCAGGAGTTAGCAAGCTCCCAGAAAGCAAAAGCACAAGCAATTTTGAAAGCAGTAGCAGACGGTTACGACATGCAGGATATTGCCGAGGCTATGGGCGATAAATGGCAGGCGTTGCTTGATGGGCTTAGTAGAAATGGTCAAGGAATTTTGAAACAAAAACTAATAGGAGCTTAAAATGGAATTAGTAAAACAAGTTGAAGGTGAAATTTTGCCACATGCAATTACTGCTTATAACCCATTTCGCGCAAAAATTGCCGAGATGCAAGAGGTAAACGCAAAAACAGTTTTTCAGTATAGCACACCGAAAGGCAACACCGAGGCGCGAAGTTATATTTACAAGCTTCGCCAATCAAAGGCAGAAGTTGAGCGAGTTCGCAAAGCCGAAAAAGCCGCTTCGCTGGAATATGGGCGTAAAGTTGACACCGAGGCAAAAATGATTGTTGATGAAATTGAAGCAATGATTGAAGTTCACCAAAAACCGCTAGACGAAATCGAGGCTAAAGAAAAGGCGCGAGTTGCGGCAATTCAAGAAAGCATTGAGGTTATTAAAAAGTTTCAAGAATGCGCTGGCAATACTTCGGAGGAAATCCGCAACGCTTTAGACGTTTTGAACAGTATTGATGTTGATGCCAGCTACGAGGAGTTTCAAATAGAGGCAGAAAAGCAAAAAGCTATTGCCTTAGCAAATCAACAAGCGGAGCTATTAATTGCTGAAAAACGTGAAGCGGAGGCGGCAGAGTTAGAACGCCTACGCAAAGAAGCGGCAGAACGTGAACAAAAAGAGCGAGAAGATAAAATCGCCAAAGATGCCGCAGAAAAAGCAACTAAGGATGCCGAGGAAGCCGCAGCAAGAAAAGCTAAGGAGGAAAAAGAAGCTTCCGACAAACGCGAAAAGGATGCTTTAGACGCAAAAAATAAAGCTGAAAAAGATAAAAAGGATGCCGAGGAA
>Ga0172380_10002091_pt1 | contig 32337 bp, 26 predicted proteins | sample Leawe162metaG_FD_119747 | JGI IMG/M metagenome (GOLD analysis project Ga0172380, IMG submission 119747) | Leachate microbial communities from a municipal landfill in Southern Ontario, Canada - Leachate well 162 metaG | ecosystem: Engineered > Solid waste > Landfill > Unclassified | place... | reverse complement strand
CTGTTTCATACAGGCAAATAATCTTCCGAACCGCCGGGCCGCTCAACTCCGAAACCTGAGCGATTTGCGCAACGCTTCCGCCCCGCTTATGGAGTCGGATGACCTGACGGCGGCGTTCCAACAACTCGCCATCTTTAAGTTTTCTCGCATCAATTTTTTCCATGCGCGTCGGGCATGTGAAACTGCTAAAAGTTCAACTATTTATTGGCCGGATCTATAATAATCGTAGCGAACCACGGGGAGGACATTTTACTCCGCATCCTTGGGCAATTCATGCGCTATGCCCTGATGGCAGTCGATGCATGTTTTCCCGGAACCGGCTTTTGCCGATGCCGCATGCTTCTTCACTGCAGCCGGATCCTGCATTTCGGGATTCATGCCTTCATATTTGTGGCAACCACGGCAGGTGGAAGAATCTGAAGCTTTCATCCTGGCCCACTCGCGCTCCGCCATTGCCGACCGGTTAGCCTCGAATTTCTCCCTCGTATCGATTTTTCCGGTGAGGTGCGCCCACACGTCAGCCCTGGCCTCAAACTTGCGCAGCATCTTGGGTACGAATTCCTTGGGCACATGACAGTCCGGGCAGGTAGCCCGCACCCCGGTGCGGTTGGAATAGTGGATGGTCTTCTTGTATTCCTCGTAATTGCCTTGCATTTCGTGGCAGCCAATACAGAATGCTTCCGTATTGGTTGCTTCCAGCACGGTATTGAAGCCGCCCCAGAAAATGGCACCCGCAATAAAACCGCCTCCCAGCAGGGTCAACAGTGAAAAGCGGGCGCTCGGGCGGCAAAAAAACTGGCAAAGCTTTTTGAATTTGCCTGCTGCAACTGGGTCGGACATGCCTTTACTTCCTCTTGGATAGTGAATATTGCAGGGCGCGGTGCATAGCCACTCCGCTAATCCATCAAAACGATAGACAACGGCCAGTTAACCCCTGCCCCTGCCGGGTCGCTTTGAACTTCGAAACAAAATTACTGCAAGCTGCCGTAATAATTGATGACTGCCTCGACTTCATCCTTGCTGAGCGCTTCGAGTTTCGGCTTCATCTTTTTGTGCATCGGCCGCTTGCCGGCAAGGAAGAACTCGGTCTGCTCCTTCAGGTAATGCATCTTCTGCCCAGCCAGTATCCCGGCATCGTCATCCGCCTTGCTGGCAGCTTCGGAATGGCATTTTTCGCAGCTCTTGTCATGGACGCTCTTGCCCTTGGCGGCCAAGGCGGCATCAAATTTCTGCGCGGTGCGCACAAATTTTTTCCCGGCAAAATGCTCCGCTACCTGCTTGATGTCGTCATCGCTTAGATCCTTGACCACTTGGCACATATCGGACGTAGTGCCTTTCTTGTCGCCGGAGCGAACCTTGGTCTCGACACATGGGCGCTCCTTCTTTTTGTAATGCTCCATGGTGATGGCGAAATACTTGGCGGAAAAACCGCTGATATTCGGCACATCGCTCTCGGCATTGGCACCGTCCTTGCCATGGCAGCTCGCACAACCTTCGGCAAGCTTGTTCGCGTCGGCAGCAGCACCGCTTGCAACGGTAAGCCCGAACAACATGCTCCCCGCCAGCAGCGCATAACCCATTTTTTGTTTCATGAGACTCTCCTCGTTTTCAAAATGAAAAAACCTGACCTAGCAACCATCGCAATCAAATACTCGCGCACCGTCCATAAAGCGCCCGCAGGAATGCTGTGCAAAAAGGAGCCGAGGCCTTGCGGCCCCGGCGAAGACCACAAGCATTCTGCCTAACTGCTACTTGAAGCTATAAATAAGCGATGCGCCGACCGCATGCACCTTGTAGTCCGGGCTGGTCTGCCCCGAGCCAATAAAGGTCGTGGACGAAGTGTACGTCTGCCCATCCCAAGCCCAATCGGTGGAATTGAATTCCTCATAAAGGTACTTCACGTTGAGCGCAAGATTTTTCTGCATCTTGTACTTGCCGAACAGCTCCAAACGGTTGAGCCTGGAGGTCGCATCGGGTACTGGAAGTACTGCGGCAGCAATGCGCGCACCAAGATTGCCGAAGCTGGTTGACCCAACCGTATTGGCATGGGTGAGATTAGCGCCCCAGTCAAGGCTGTCGTTCTGCTTGACCTTGAAGCCCAGCCCCATGGTCAACGAACGATCGTTGCGGGTAACCGTGCCGGACAACGCATCAAACGCCGCTGTATTATCCTGCCTGTCAAGAGTCGTGATTGCCGGGGCAGTTGCGTTGGATGCGCCGTTATGACCGTTCTGGTCGGTCGAGTAATCCTCGAAAGTGGCAAAGAACAACCCACTGACCGCCTCGCTCGCCGTCCAGTTGGCGTCGAAATTGGTGCTCCAGCCCTTTGCCTTGGCCAAGCCGAAGCCTGCTTGAGCAGCCGGATATCTTTCCTCGTAGTAGTTGGCGCTAAACTGCAGGTCGAGATTCTCGCTGGCCGCAACATTGGCAAACGCATGCAGCTTGTCGCGCTTGCGGTCGGTCAGGAAGAATTTCTCCAATGACGGCGTATCGAGGAACGGGGTGCCGTGTGTGTTGACTGCCGTGGCGGTGCCCGTACAGGCCACTGTGGCACCAGTGAGCGGGTTTACAAATGAATTCGGCTTCATGCACAAGCCGGCTATATAACCAATCTCATAAGTGGGAAACAGCGCACCCGCTCCATAATAGGTGTCTGCATTTCTGTCCGAGTAAGCATAGCCCAACCCACCTGAAGCCGTGTCGCTGAAACTGTGCTTGACTTCGGCCTTGAGCGTATGCTCCGAGTCGCCTGCGGTCGGTTCGAAGGTGTGCTTGATCTTGTCGTAATCGTAGGCGAACTTCAGTTTGGTGGCTTGGGTAAGCTCGTAGTCCATATCCGCATAGAGCACCTGCTGGGTCTTGCTGAGCGGCGTATTCGTCCTCCAGTTGCCCGACGTGGCGGCATTCGTATATGAAGTGGCGCTGTTGTTATCGGCAGGCAAATAGAAATACTGGTTGCGCGGGGTTTGGTTGTCCCGGTCATCGTACTTGTAGCCGGCGGTCAGATGCAGATCATGCGTCAGCTTGGTATTTAGCTTGATGTCCAGATGTGTGGTTTCAACCTTGCCGTTGAGCGAGGTTGCCGGCAACCCGGCCAGGGTATAAGGCGTACCCGTAGTAGCCACCAGAGTGCTGGAGGTGATGTAAGGCAGGAACGCCTCATTCTGCGTCAAACGGCCAAAACTCAGGTTGCCGCTCAGGCGCGTTTCCTTGCTGAAGCTATAACCGCCTGTGGCGCTGATCTGGTGAAGCTCGTTGTCCGGCATTTGACCGAGCCGGCCAATGAGCGTGCTACCGCCGACGGTGGACAACGGGTTGTAATACAGGTTATCGAAAGTCAGCGACTGGTTGCTGTTTTTGAACTGCGAGAGGTGATAATTAACCTGCATTTGCAGCTTCTCGCCGGTATAGCGTCCTGTGGCATCGAACAGGTCGGTGGTGTAATTGATCGGCTCGGGCGCAAGCAGGGTGCCGCGCGAACCGGCGCCGGCGATCTGGAAGGGCGCACCGGTGAGCTTGGTGCCATCCTTGTCCTCACGCTTGAAATTCACCGCAACATCCCAGCCGCCGGTGAGCTGCTTGGTCAGACCCAGCGAAGTCGCCTTGCGCTTGGTCTCGACGCTGAACTGCTTCATGTTGGCCGCCAAGGCAGACATCATGGCGGTGGTGACAGTGGTAGCGGCGACAGGCGCCTGAATGGCTCCGCCGGGCGTCGTGTCGATCGTCCCAGCCCAGCCTGCCGGTGCGGTCAGCACAGATGAACCCATGCCGTTGTATGGCGACATGAAGCTGTCGCTGTGCAATTTTGACAACTCGTCGTATCCGAAGCTCAGCCCGTAGTTACCCTGCTCGCCGCCTTTAATCACGATGTCACGGGAACCGCTCAATCCCAGGTTGCGCACGTTGAGTTCCAGATAGCTGGCGTTATTGTCGCCGCGCATGTTCATCTCAGCGTTGCCGATCAGGTAAGTGCCAGATTTTTCCAGCCCCCTCCCATAGTCGCCAAACTTGAAGCTGCCGTCGGATACGTTGCCGATGCCCACTTCAACCTGGCTATTCGGTCTGGTCAGGCTGCCGATGTCGTCAGTGGATTCGCCCGCCTGTACAGTCAACGGTACCGAGAATCCGATGGCCGCAATGGAAGCCGCCAGGATGGTGCGGCTGAAGCGTTTTTCAATTGCATGTTTCATTGTTATGTCTCCCTTATCTTATCGAGCAAAGCGTGCGCCGGCCGGGTGATTGCTCCCGTGGATCTGCGTATGGCAGTTCAGGCAGGATTTGCCTGTCATCTGCGGTGCGGCGTTGGTGCCGCCGCCGGCAACTCCCAGATCGGTGCCGTTGCGGATACCCGTAGTCGAGTGGCCGCCCGCGATGTGGCACGATGCGCACAAGTAGGGCGGACGATTCTTCAGCAGCGCGGCGTTATTGGAGCCGTGCGGCGTATGGCAGTTAGTGCAATTGTCGCTGACCGGCGGATGCTCCCACAGGAACGGACCGCGTTTTTCCGCGTGGCAGGTAAAACAAGTATCGGCCACAGTGAACTTGTGCAGCAGCTTCGCCCCCCCGGAACCATGCGGGTTATGGCAGTTCGAGCAGACCACTTTACCTTCCTGTATCGGGTGGTGCGACTGGCGAAGCGACTGGGCGCGCTGCTCCTTGTGGCAGGAGAAGCAAATTTCGGTTTGTGTCGCCTTTTCGCGCACTGTATCGTGCTGGTTGTGCACCTTGTGGCAAGTGGTGCAGGCAAGACCCTGACCTTCGTGCTGGCTGCCCGCCCATTGGATGCGGCTGCCGCCTTGATGGCAGCTCAGGCAGGCCGCGTTGCGCTCTTCGGCCGGAGTGGCTGTGCCCTTGGTAAAGGTGCGATCCGGCAAAGGCCGGTTGCCGCCCTTGTGGTCGATGTGCTTGACGCTCTCACCATGGCAATTGGTGCAGGTCGGTGTGCGGCTATCGCCCGTGGCACCGTGGCGCGTCTTGCCGATGGCCATCACGCTCTTTTCGTCCTGGTCGTGGCAAGTCGTGCATTTCGCGTCGCCCTTGAGAACGAGATCTTTACTGTCTGCGGCCTGTGCCGTTACTGCAACACCCAACGCCAATACCATGCCAAGCAGCATGGCGGCAAATGGGTGCTTTGAATATTCCTGTTTCATCGCTTGATCCTCTCCTGAATTGTTGTGTTGGTACTGCACTGCCCGATTCCATTTACCGTTCAAGTCTTTTACAGCTCCCACTACCCTAAGTTGCGTGCATATTCTGCGCTTTAAACGAGTTTCACGACATTTCAATACCTTGCATTTTCTTGCATTACTCCAGCATGGGAATGCAGCCTGTGCCGCTGCTGCGGGAAGATGATACACAGCGCATCCACAGGAACGCCCAATGGCTAATCAAAAAATTCATTAGGGAAACGCAGATTAATTCATTATCCCCGAGAAGGTGGGGATCCAGATGCTTGATTTGACTGGGTTCCCGCCTACGCGGGAACGACAAAACCGAATAAATCCGCGTTTCCTTAGAGATATGCCCAGCAATTTGCTGCTGACTGTAAATCCTGTCAGTTCGGCGCAGGAGTCAGATTTATCGGGCGATCATGCCATGCCAGCGCGCAATAAATTGCGCTCCAGGATATATTTGGTCTTAATGGATTATCTCGGTTTACTCAATCACCGCCGGAGCGGTGAAGGCATAGCCAACTTGGTGCAAGGTTTTGATCGGCAGGGGCAGCCCCAGGGAATCTCTGCATTTTTTTCTCAGGCGGGCAAGCAGGACATCCAATCTTTCATCACTATTCACAACGCGGGAGCCAATAATTTTGTCGGCAACTACTCTTTTTGAGATTGTTTCACCATGTGCTTCAAACAGGCACTTCAGCAGAAGAAATTCTCGCCCGGTCAGATCAATAGTTTTTCCACCCGGCCCGACCAGCCGGCAATCATGTTTTGTAAGACGCCAGAAGCCGGTTGTCGACTTCTCTTCCTGAATCCTCCCTGCCGCAAATATGGAAGCAGAACTCGTTGACCGCCTGCCGACGGCCTCGATATTGGCGACCAGTTCGATCAAATCGACCGGCTTGACCAGATAACGGTCGGCACCGGCTTTCAAACCGGCAAGGCGGTCATCCAGGGCGTCGCGGGCGCTGACGATAATGATCGTCAGCTTAGGCTGATCGCGCAAATGGCGGGCGACACTGATCCCGTCTTCGCCCGGTAAACCAATGTCGAGCACGACCACATCGACCGCATCGACCGCAAACCGCCTGTAAAAATCTTCTGCATTACGGGCGCCCCAAGCAGGATACCCTTGTGATTTTAGATATTCCAACATGGTGTCCAGCAAATCAAGGTCATCCTCGACGACCGCGATACGAGCCAACATTTCATGCGTGTGTGAAGTCATGATGTTTGATGCTGTTCTTTCAAGTCGATTGCAGGATATAGCGGAATTATCACTGTAACATGCGTCCCCTCCCCTTCGCGGCTGTTGATTTCCATGCTGCCGCCGTGCATGGCGGAAATTCTGGAAACCAGCGACAGGCCCAATCCCGCGCCGGGAATGGATGCGACAGAACGGCCACGCACGTATTTCTGAATGATTAATGGAATCTCTTCGGCAGGTATGCCAATTCCCTGATCGATGATTTCGAAGCTGAAAACCTGCCTGGAGTGCTTGATGCGCAACCCGACTTCGCTTCCGCCAGGAGAATATTTAATGGCGTTGCCGAGCAGGTTAAGCAGCATGACGCCCATCAGATGGCGGTCGCCATAGAGCAAAGGAAGATCGGGATCGAGTTCGACGATGAGCCGATGGCTTTCGGAAATGTGTCGGGCACCTTCCATTACCGATTCCGTAAATGCGTAAAGATCGATGGCGGTAGCATGCAGGACGAGCGCATTGCTATCCATCCTGCCTTCGATCAGGCAATTGTCGAGAAAACTGGTCAGGCGGGATACCCCGCGCCGGATGCGCGCAATGATGGGAGCCGTATCGTTTTCCGGCGACAGTTTGATGCTAAGCAACTGGGCCGCAGAATCGATGACCGCAAGCGGCGAGCGATATTCATGCGAGACCATCGCCACGAGCTGCCGCTGCTCGGCCAGAGCCAGCTCGGCAGCTTCCTTGGCCTGGTGCAGCGCGCTCTCCATCCGTTTGCGTTCGGTCACATCCCGCGCCACGGACATAATGGCGAGTTCGCCATCAAAATGAATAACCCGTGAGTTCAATTCAACCTGAATAGGGGTGCCGTCCTTGCGCACCTGTGTCGTCTCGAAAACGAGTTTGCCCTGCTCCAGTATCGTCTTGACTCGCTCGGGTACTTTTGCAGCGTATTCGGGCGTATCAATGTCTGCCGGGCTCATTTGCAGCATTTCTTCATAACTGTAACCCAGGCGCGTACAGGCGGAACTGTTGACATGGATAAAACGGCCATTCATGTCGACGATTAGAATGGCATCGGCGATCAAGTCGAAAAGCGTATGAAATTTTGCTCTCGCATTGATGACAGCCTCTTCGGCACGCTCGTGCTCGGTGCTCAACCGGTAGAGCTGATTTTCCACCTCGCGCTTGCGGTGATAAGCCATGCGAAAAAGATAGAACAGCGCAAAAAACAGCAGGATGCCGCCGATGGCTGTAACCAGCCACAGCAGCAGCATGCCGTTCCGCAGAGTATCGTTCAGGCCTTGTGCCGAGCGATAGATTGCAACCACCGCCTTGATTTCCCCGCTGGCAATACCACATCCCTCGACCGCAATCGGCACGTAGAACTCGATCAGTGGAAGATTCGGTAGCTGATCTTTCGCATGCGAGAGGCGCTTGGTAGGATCGAACACACCGCTGGGAACCCCTGCCCAGACGCGGGCGAGATGCGCCTCGGTCTTGGGCAGATATTTGCCTATCAGCCCCTTCGCGTCGGACCAGATGATGACGTTGTCGGAGTTGTAGAGCTTGAGGCGCACCACCCCATAAACGTTTTTTAATGCCGAAAATCCCCGCTCGAAACGCCGTTGCGACTCGTCGTCCGTGTAATTGTTAAAATCCTCGGCACATAATTCATGCTCCGCCAGTGCAATAACGGTTTGGCTAACAATCAGCGCCTCGCGTTCGATCAGCGCATCCTCGAAAAATATTGACTGCGTGTAACCGCTGGCAACAGCTATGATAGTAATCAGCGCCAAGCTGGCGAGCGTGAAGATGCACAGGGGTCCGCATGCGAATTTGCCGGGAAACCGCGCTTTCATCGGTACCCCAATTTGCAAACCACACCATCCATGCAACTATCCAACTGACTCATTCGCTCGACCTTATTACTGGATTGACAGACATTCTTGTTTTCTGCGCTGAAAAAATTTGATGGGATTACCACTTTTGCCAGGCAAGTTATTATTGCTGGCAATATCGCCCACTCATGGCTTCTGTGTCAACAACCATCTGGAATAGCGTTGCAAGCCGATTGACGGCAGCGTTTTTTCAGCGATTATTATTCATGGCAAACCGCATCTTCCAACATAATGCGGAATCGGATGGACAGGAGCCTCATCCATGTATTTGCAGTTATAATCGCGCACCTTTGACCAATCATCTATAGAGGAACAGCATGGGATTTCTGGCCAACAAACGCATTTTGATTACCGGCATGATCAGCACCCGCTCGATTGCTTACGGCGTCGCTCAAGCCATGCACCGCGAGGGTGCGGAACTAGCCTTCACTTATCAGGGAGATCGCGTGCGCGATCGCGTTTTAAATCTAGCCAAGGAATTCGGCAGCGAACTGGTTTTTCAATGCGATGTCGGCAGCGATGACGACATCAACCAACTATTCGTCGATCTGAACAAACACTGGGATGGCTTCGATGGCTTTGTGCATGCGATTGCTTTTGCACCCCGCGAGGCGTTGGACGGCGAGTTTCTGGATGGTTTCAGCCGTGAGGCATTCCGCATTGCGCATGACATCAGCGCCTACAGCTTTCCTGCCTTGGCCAAAGCCGCCTTGCCGATGATGCAAGGTCGCAACGCCGCTCTGCTGACCATGAGTTATCTCGGTGCGATCCGCACCATGCCACACTACAATGTGATGGGTATGGCCAAGGCCAGCTTGGAAGCTGGCGTGCGTTATCTGGCGATGCAACTGGGCCGCAAGGGAATACGCGTAAACGGCATCTCTGCCGGGCCGATCAAGACACTGGCCGCAGCCGGTATTGCCGATTTTGGCAAATTGCTCAGCTACAACGAAAAGCACGCACCGCTCAAGCGCAATGTGACTATCGAGGAAGTGGGCAATGCCGCCGCCTTCTTGTGCAGCGATCTGGCCAGTGGTATCACCGGCGAAATCAGCTATGTGGACGGTGGCTTCAACACCACCGCACTGGGCACAACCGAGCCATAACCGGCGCACCTTTCACAAACAAAAACGGCCACAAACAAAAACGCCACCCGAGGGTGGCGTTTTTGCTGTTGCGTTGCGTGCCTGTTACGTTTCTGGCGAAGTGGTATCACGGCTGCCCTGTTCCGCTTTCCGATGCCGTATTAGCCAGGTTCACCTTGATAGCCGCCAGCTGTTTGGCGTCGGCCTGGTAAGCATGGAACATTTCTTCCCCCGTCAGTTGGCGCAGTTTCTGCACGTAACCGGTGCGTTTTTCATCGCCGAGATTACCGGCTTCCTTGACAGCCTCTACCCGCACCAGCATATAGCCGTTTTGCTGCGTTTTAGCGCCGACATAACGCGGTAGCACGGTCGTGTCAGCCTGGAATATTTTTCGTGCCAATTCCGCATCCAGCGTGCCGGGCTGGGCACGGGAAATAGTCTGCGCTGCAGCCCAGTCCAGTTTGGGTTTATCGCCGCGCTGCAATTGTTCCAGTAGCGCTTCGCCCTGTTTGACAGCCATTTCCATGGCCTGCTGGCTCAATAATTTCTGGCGGATCGTAGCCTGCGCTTCGCTCAATGACTGCACGGAGGCTGGCTTATACTCAAGAATTCGTGCGGCAACAAGGGTGTTTGCCGCCACTTCGATTGCAGCGGTGTTGCGCTTGTCTTTGATGACTTCATCGGCAAAGACTGCCTGCAACATTTTTGCCGTCCACGGCTCGCCTGCCGCCGCGCCCTTGACCAACCATCCGCTCTGCTCAATCTTCGCGCCGGTCAATTCGGCTGCCGGTTTCAGGGTGTCGCTTTGCTCATAAACAGTATTGCTGAATTTTTCCGCCAACTCGGTGAACATGTCGGTGGCTTTTTGTCGGCGTAATTTATCAATGATGCTTTCACGCGCCTCGTCAAACGGCAAAAGCCTGGCGGGTTTGACTGACAACAGCTTGATGATATGGTAGCCGAAATCCGATTTCACCAGTTCGGTGATTTCACCTTGTTGCTTAAGTGCAAAAGCGGCGTCTTCGAACGGCTTGACCATCATGCCACGGCCAAAAAAACCCAAATCGCCGCCATTCGCGGCAGAGCCAGGGTCTTGCGAATTCTGTTTGGCCAGTTCAGCGAATTTGGCCGGGTTCAGCCTGACTTGTTGTAACAGTTGCTCGGCCTTGGCCTTGGCCGCATCTTGCTCGGCTTGCGGTGCGGCGGCAGCTGCCGTAACCAGAATATGCGCCGCCTGACGTTCCTCCGGCGCACCAAACTCACTCTGATGCTCGTCGTAATACTTGCGCGCATCTTCTGCACTAACCTCGGCTTTGGACAGCAAATTATCCGCTGAAAATTTTACGTACTCGACTTTGGCCTGCTCCTGAACCTGAAATTCTTTTTGATTTTGCTCGTAATATTTTTGCAACGCGGCTTCGTCCACCCGCGCTTGCGCCATAAAAGGCTGAAAGGAAACAGGCGAAATACTCACCACCCGCTGTTGCTCATACAGGCGAATCACGTTGTCCGCCACACGGCTCGAAGCAAATCCATTCTGCAAGTAGGCATCGCGCATTTGCTGCCCGAGCAAATCGCCGCGCAAGCGCGCCTCGAACATCAACGGCGACATGCTCTGGTTCGCCAGCGCAGCCTCATAACGTTTTTTATCGAACTTTCCGTTATCCTGAAACGCTTCTATACCCTGAATAACCCGGGCCATCTGCACATCGCTCACTACCAGGCCAATAGCCTTGGCGCGCTCCGTCAGTAAACGTTGCACAACCAGGTTATCTATTACCGAACGCCTGATTTCCGGGCTATCCAGCATCGCCGGATCAAAATTGGCCCCCAACATTTGACGCAAACGATCCTTTTGCTGGCGCAACCCGTTATCAAATTCCCGCTGGGTAATTTTGGCATCATCCACCGTGGCAACCACTTCCGCCGAGCTCCCGGATTGGTTGTATGAATCCACCCCCCAAAATGCAAACGGCAAAATGATGAGAGCCAGGATAATCTGTATCAGTTTTTTATTTCCATGTACAAAATCAAACATAGCTACGACACCAACCCGATTGGTTTAAAAGGAACAGATGTGAAAAAGGCGAACTTTCGTTCGCCTTAGTTTGGCGGAGTGGACGGGACTCGAACCCGCGACCCCCGGCGTGACAGGCCGGTATTCTAACCAACTGAACTACCACTCCATAAACTTTTTTTGAAGCTATAACTTTATTTTGAAACTGTTTCTGGTGGGTGCTGACGGGATCGAACCGCCGACATTCGCCTTGTAAGGGCGACGCTCTACCAGCTGAGCTAAGCACCCAGCAAAGTCGATCAGTTTACAGCATCTTTCAAACCTTTGCCAGCGGTAAATTTTGGAACCTTGGCTGCTTTGATTTTGATTGCTTCACCAGTGCGAGGATTGCGACCACTGCGGGCAGCGCGCTTGCCAACTTTAAAAGTACCGAAACCAACCAGACTCACCGTATCGCCTTTTTTCAATGCTTTTTTGATCGAATCTATTACTGCATTCAGAGCATTGCCAGCAGATGCCTTGGAAATATCAGCGGATTTTGCAATTGCATCAATCAGATCAGATTTGTTCACGTAAGCCCCCTTTAAATATTGAGTGTTTAAAAACAGGAAAACCCTGCAGCGGCTTTATATCAAGGCCTCGCAGCTTTGGTCAAGCAATTATGGTAATTTTTTATCTTGCGCCAAAAATAACCAACTGCTATTGATTACCTCCAGTACACAGCAACACCTATCCACTACCCTCGATCCACTCTTGTCAAGCGAAAACCTTTAAACCTCCCCTGATCAGAGGAAGCTTAAAGGGATTTGTTTGTTCTAGTGCTTGGTTGCCAGCGGCACTTCCTGCGCCCCGCTGGCAGCTGGCAACCCGACGACAGGCACCAAGGCTTCGGATGGCTCTGACAAAGGTTCTGGCTCACGCTCCAGAGCCAGTTCCAGCACTTGGTCTATCCATTTGACTGGATGGATGTTCAGCTTGTTTTTGATGTTGTCCGGAATTTCCGCCAAATCCTTGATGTTTTCTTCCGGTATCAAAACCACCTTGATGCCCCCGCGCTGCGCCGCCAGCAACTTCTCCTTCAAGCCGCCAATCGGCAACACTTCTCCGCGCAAGGTAATTTCTCCGGTCATTGCCACGTCGGCACGCACCGGGATTCCGGTCAGCGCCGAAACAATGGAGGTGCATATCCCGATCCCCGCACTCGGGCCGTCTTTGGGAGTCGCGCCTTCCGGCAAATGGATATGCAAATCATTTTTCTGGTAAAACTCCCCATCTATTCCCAGCCGCTTGGCGCGGCTGCGCACCACGCTCAGCGCGGCTTGGATAGACTCCTGCATCACCTCGCCAAGCTTGCCGGTGGTAGTGGTCTTGCCTTTGCCGGGCAGCACGGCGGCTTCGATGGTCAGCAATTCACCGCCGACTTCCGTCCAAGCCAAACCGGTGACTTGTCCGACCTGGTTATTCTTCTCGGCAACCCCGTATGAATAGCGGCGTACCCCAAGATATTTGTCGAGATTACGCGCATTAATCACCACTTTTTTATCGCGCTCTTTTAACGAAAGCGCTTTCACCACCTTGCGGCAAATTTTTGAAATTTCCCGCTCCAGACCGCGCACCCCCGCTTCGCGCACGTAGTAGCGCACGATGTCGCGCAACGCGCTTTCGGAGATATTGATTTCTTCCGGATTCAGGCCATTATTTTTGATCGCTTTGGGCAGCAGATAACGCGTAGCAATGTTGATCTTTTCATCTTCCATATAGCTGGATACATGAATAACCTCCATGCGATCCAATAGTGCATCCGGGATATTCAATGTATTGGCGGTCGCCACAAACATCACGTCGGACAGGTCATACTCGACCTCGACATAATGGTCGACAAACGTGCTGTTCTGCTCCGGATCGAGCACTTCCAGCAGAGCGGAAGACGGATCGCCGCGCATATCCATGCCCATCTTGTCGACTTCGTCGAGCAGGAATAACGGATTTTTCACCGCAACCTTGCCCATGTTTTGCAGGATCTTGCCCGGCATGGAGCCAATATAGGTACGGCGATGGCCGCGAATCTCCGATTCGTCGCGCACCCCGCCCAGCGACATACGCACGAATTTTCGGTTGGTGGCGCGCGCGATAGACTGCCCCAGTGAGGTTTTACCTACCCCTGGCGGTCCGACCAGGCACAAGATAGGCCCCTTCAGTTTGTTCACCCGTTGTTGCACGGCAAGGTATTCGAGAATGCGTTCCTTGACCTTATCCAGACCATAATGATCTTCTTCCAGCACCACCTCAGCTTTTTTCAGATCGGCGCTAATTTTGGTTTTTTTCTTCCACGGCAACCCCGTCAGCACGTCAATGTAATTGCGCACCACAGTCGCCTCTGCGGACATCGGCGACATCAGGCGCAGCTTTTTCAACTCCGCTTCAGCTTTGGTGCGCGCCTCTTTTGGCATATGCGCGGCATTGATCTTTTTTTCCAGCTCATCAAGATCACCACCTTCTTCGCCCTCGCCCAACTCCTTCTGGATCGCCTTGACTTGTTCGTTCAAATAATACTCGCGCTGGCTTTTCTCCATCTGGCGCTTCACACGCCCACGGATGCGCTTCTCGACCTGGAGGATATCGATCTCCGCTTCAAGCAAACCGAGCAGATGTTCAAGCCGTTTGCGCACCACAAAAACCTCCAACACCTCTTGCTTTTGCTCCAGCTTGAGCGGCAAGTGGGCGGCGATGGTGTCAGCCAGGCGACCGGCATCATCGATGCCAGCCAGGGAAGTCAATATTTCCGGAGGGATTTTTTTGTTGAGCTTCACATACTGGTCGAATTGTGCGATTAGCGCGCGGCGCATTGCCTCGGATTCGCTGTCCGCCCCATCTTCGGCAGGAACAATCTCCACCTCTGCATCAAAATGGCTGTCCGCATCGAACACGCGCAGTACATTGACGCGCTGTGTGCCTTCCACCAGCACCTTCACCGTGCCATCGGGCAGTTTAAGCATTTGCAGAATGTTTGCCATGCTGCCAACGGCGTACAAGTCATCCCTGCCCGGATCATCCTTGGCCGCCAATTTTTGCGCGACCAGCACGATCCCCTTGCCTGCCTCCATCGCGGTTTCCAGCGCTTTGATGGATTTGGTACGACCGACAAACAGCGGGATGACCATGTGCGGAAACACCACGACGTCGCGCAAGGGCAACAGCGGATGCAAATTGGCTGTAACAGCGTTTGAAGTATCTTGTTCTGACATGGCAATAACCTATTCGTGGAATGGATGGTTAGATGGGGGTGGCTCGAAAAAATTCAACCACCCCAGGAACAAGGAAAAAACCAGTGTTTAAGATGTTGATCAGGCCGCCTTATGAGCATCCGAATAAATAACGATGGGTTTGATTTCTCCCGTCCCCCCCGTTTCGTCCAGCAACACTTTGCTGACATTTTCCGTCGAAGGCAAGTCGAACATGATGTCCAGTAATGCATTTTCGAGTATCGAGCGCAACCCGCGCGCGCCGGCTTTTCGCGCCAAGGCCTTGCGCGCAATGGCCTGCAGCACACCTTCGCGGAACTCCAGTTCTACGCCTTCCATCGCAAACAGCTTTTGATATTGCTTGGTCAGCGCATTTTTCGGCTCGGTTAGAATCTGCACCAGCGCGGCCTCATCCAATTCTTCCAATGTTGCCACCACCGGCAAGCGCCCGACAAATTCAGGAATCAGGCCAAACTTGATCAGATCTTCCGGTTCCACATCGCGCAAGGTCTCGCCGGTCTTGCGTTCGTCCTTGCTGCTGATAGTTGCGCCAAAGCCGATGCTGGCCTTCGATGAACGGTTGCGGATGACTTTTTCCAGCCCATCGAACGCGCCGCCGCAAATAAACAGTATGTTGGTGGTATCGACATGCAGAAATTCCGTGTTCGGGTGTTTGCGCCCGCCCTGCGGAGGGATCGAAGCCTTGGTGCCTTCGATCAGCTTGAGCAGAGCCTGTTGTACGCCTTCGCCAGACACGTCGCGCGTTATCGAAGGGTTATCCGACTTGCGCGAAATCTTGTCGATCTCATCGATGTAGACAATGCCACGCTGTGCTTTTTCCACATCGTAGTCGCAGGTCTGCAACAGTTTCTGGATGATATTTTCGACATCCTCGCCGACGTAACCCGCTTCGGTCAATGTGGTCGCATCGGCCATCACAAACGGCACATCCAGCAAACGCGCCAATGTTTGTGCCAGCAGGGTCTTGCCGGAGCCGGTTGGTCCGATCAGCAGGATATTGCTCTTGGCCAATTCCACGCCATCTTTGCTGTCGCTCTTGAGGCGCTTGTAGTGGTTATACACGGCCACCGACAAAATCCGCTTGGCCCGCTCCTGCCTGATGACATACTCGTCAAGCGCCGCGCAAATATCTTTCGGCACGGGCAAGTCCGACTTGCCATCCTTGTCCGCTTTGGCCTGGTCGTTCTGGGTTTCCTCGCGCATGATGTCATTGCACAGTGCGATACATTCATCGCACACGAACACCGACGGGCCCGCAATCAGCTTGCGCACCTCATGCTGGCTCTTGCCGCAGAATGAACAGTAAAGCAACTTGTCACCCGATTTTTTTTCACCCGCCATCGCTGCTACCTCTGTATTGTGTTACCGGCAATTCGCCGCCACGCTCGCTTCCCCGATGAAACTACGAATCTGAAACTGCGGACCGCTACGCGAGTTTCACGTTAAACGCGCTTTTCCAGCACTTGATCCGCCATGCCGTATTTCACCGCATCCAGCGCGCTCAGAAAATTATCGCGATCCGTGTCGCGTTCGATGGTCTCGACCGGCTGTCCGGTATGCTGCGCCAATAACTGATTGAGCCTTTGCTTCAGGTACAAAATTTCACGCGCGTGGATTTCGACATCCGAAGCCTGGCCTCGGAAACCGCCCAGCGGCTGATGGATCATCACGCGCGAGTTGGGCAGACAGAAGCGCTTGCCCTTCTCGCCCGCCGCCAGCAAAAATGCGCCCATGCTCGCCGCCTGGCCGACACACAGCGTGCTGATGTCAGGCTTGATGAATTGCATGGTATCGTAAATCGCCATGCCGGCGGTCACGGAACCGCCCGGCGAATTGATGTAGAAGTGAATATCCTTATCAGGGTTTTCCGATTCCAGGAACAACATTTGCGCCACGATCAGGTTCGCCGAATGGTCGTTGACCTCACCGACCAGAAACACCACACGCTCTTTGAGCAAGCGCGAATAAATGTCGTATGCCCGTTCACCGCGCCCGCTGGTCTCCACGACCATCGGGATCAAACCGATATTTTGCGGCTCTTGATAGCGCATCGCGTCAATTCCCCATCAATTCGTTAAATGGGATAGCTTTATCTGTAGTGTTTGCCTGCGCCATCGCCCACGCCACAATATTTTCTTCCAGAATCAGGTTTTCAGCCTCCTGCATCTGCGCGGCGTCAGTATAAAACCAGCGCACCACATCCTCGGGCTGATCGAAGCTTTGCGCGTAGTCCTCCACTAGGGCTTGCACCTGTTCTGGCTTGGCTTTCAAATCATATTTCTGTGTCAGGTCGGTAAAAACCAAGCCGAGCCTGACGCGTCTTTCGGCACGCTCGGTAAACAATTCTGGCGGCAATGCCACATCCTTCATTTTCATCCCGCGCGACTCCATGTCCTGCGCGGTTTGCTGCATCAAATTGCGAGCTTCCCATTCCACCAGCGTTTTAGGCACACCGAAGCTGGCCACCTTCAACAACACCTCCATGGCCGCTTCCTTGTTGCGCGCCTTCAGGCGGCGCACCACCTCACGCTGCAAATTGGTGCGCACTTCGCTTTCCAGCTTGCCGACATCACCGTCCTCGATGCCGACCGCCTCGGCAAATGCCGCATCCACTTCCGGCAGTTTCGGCGCCTCCACCTTGTGCAGCGTAATGGTGAAAGTCACCTGCTTGCCCGCCACGTCCTTGCCGTGATAATCGTCCGGGAAAGTCATGTCAAAAGACTTGGTCTCACCCGCCTTCATGCCGGTGACGGCCGCCTCAAACTCCGGCAACATGCGCCCCACACCCAGCACAAACGGATAATCCTTGGCTTCGCCGCCCTGAAAAATTTCACCGTTCAGCTTGCCGGTAAAATCGACGCGCACCTGATCTTCTGCCTGCGCGGCGCGATCCACCAATTCGTACGTGGCACGCTGTTTGCGCAACGTCATGATAGTGTTATCCACATCGGCCTGCGTCAATTCGCAAACCAGACGATCCAATGTTTCGCCGGACAAGTCGCCGATCACCACTTCCGGATACACCTCAAAAGTCGCGCTGTATTCAATCTGGTCGGCATTCAAGTCATTCGTCTTGAGCTCGAACTGCGGATACCCTGCCACCGCTAAATTGTTGAGTTTCACCGCCTCTGCAAACGAGCGTTGCAGTGCGTCACCCAAAACTTCCTGGCGCGCTTGTGCGCCATAATGTTGCTCTAGGACTTTCTCCGGGATTTTGCCCGGACGAAAACCGGAAATTTTTGCGGTGCGCCCGATTTTTTTCAGACGGACAGCAACCTCGCCGCGGATGGCTTGCTGGGGGATGGACGCGTTAAGACAGCGCTCTAACGCGCTCACAGTTTCTACGCTGGACATGCTTGGGTTTCCTTGAGTTGAAGTTGAATTTAATTAAAGGCGAAACTCGAACGGTGCTACATTTATCGGGACAAAAGACATTCTATTACCTGTTATTGTCGCCATCCTTCAGCGAACTTGGACGAATTGTAACATGGTCAAGAAAACAGTTGGAGCATGGTTCACCCTCCCCGCACCAGCCCGTGAAAATCTCCTTCCCTGGCTGGGGTTAAATTCAGGTTGAGCAGAAACCCGCCTGTCCATACAATGGGCAGCCTCAGGACAGCGGTATTCAGCGGATGCTGGCAAAATTCGCCAACGCAACCAAATGGCCATGTAAACCCGGCAAAACAACCAACACACTCAAGGAGCACACCATGAAAAAAATCGAAGCGATTATCAAGCCATTCAAGCTGGATGAGGTGCGCGAGGCGCTTTCCGAGCTGGGAGTCAGCGGCCTGACAGTCACCGAGGTAAAGGGGTTCGGACGGCAAAAAGGGCACACCGAGTTGTATCGTGGCGCAGAATATGTAGTAGATTTCCTGCCAAAAATAAAAGTGGAAGTGGTGGTTGCAGCCGAATTGCTCGACACTGCAGTTGAAGCGATCATCAAAGCCGCCCATACCGGCAAGATCGGCGACGGCAAAATCTTCATCTCGACAGTGGAGCAGGTCATCCGCATTCGCACCGGCGAAACCAATGAGACCGCGCTGTAATCCCCGCCCTCCCCGCGCGTCCCTCGGGAATTTATTCGGCGAACTGGTAAAATGACCGCTTTCCAACAAGGATTTTCGAATGAGCCTGATTCGCCCTTTTGCCGGTTTGCGCCCTGCTCCGTCCCGTGCCGCCGAAATTGCCGCGCCGCCCTACGACGTGCTCTCCTCCGCAGAAGCGCGCGTGCGCGCGGCAGACAAGCCGTGGAGCTTCCTGCATATTTCCAAGCCGGAAATCGACCTGCCCGAGGGCATCGATCCCTATACGCCGCAGGTCTATGCCAAGGCGGCGGAAAATCTCGGCAAGATGCTGGCAGCGGGCGTGCTGGTGCGCGATGCGGCATCCTGCTATTACGCCTACCGCCTGATTATGGGCAGCCACAGCCAGATCGGGTTGGTGGCAGCGGCCTCGGTGCAGGACTACGACACCAACCGCATCCGCAAGCATGAATTCACCCGCCCCGACAAGGAAGACGACCGGGTACGCCAGATCGATGCGCTCAACGCCCAGACCGGCCCGGTGCTGCTGGCCTATCCTGCCGCGCCGCAGGTGGACGGGCTGCTGGAGCGCGTAACGCAAGGAATTCCCGAGGCCGATGTCACCGCAGATGACGGCGTCCGCCATACGCTGTGGGTGATCCGCGATGCGGCGACGCTAGCCCGGTTGACTGCCGCCTTCGATGCCATGCATGCCCTCTACATCGCCGACGGTCACCACCGTTCGGCGGCCGCTTCGCGCATCGCCGCCGCGCGCCGCGCCGCCAATCCCAAGCACAGCGGCGATGAGAGCTACAACTATTTCCTGTCCGTGATCTTCCCCCACCACCAGATGAAGATCATGGATTACAACCGCATCATGGCCGACCTGAACGGTATGGATGCGACAACATTTTTGCAGCGCATCGGCGAGAATTTTTCGGTGCAGGGCAGCGCGACGCCGGTCAAACCTTCGCGGCCCGGCGAGTTCGGCCTCTACCTGCCGGGCCAGTGGCACCGCCTGCAAATCCGCGCCGAACTAATCCCCGCAAACGACCCGGTGGCGCGCCTCGATGTGAGCCTGTTGCAAAACCATTTGATCGCGCCGGTGCTCGGCATCACCGACCCGCGCCGCGACAAGCGCATCGATTTTGTCGGCGGCATCCGCGGCCTGGCAGAGTTGGAAAAACGTGTCGGCAGCGGCGAGATGGCCGCAGCCTTTTCCCTGTTCGCCACGCGCATGGAAGATTTGATGGCAGTCGCCGACGCCGATGAAGTGATGCCGCCCAAGTCCACCTGGTTCGAGCCGAAACTGGCGGACGGGTTGGTGTCGCATGTGCTGGATTAAGGCAGAACCGCTTGGCTATAAACCCGATAAGGTGGCGGTTTGTGTAGGTCGGATGAGCGCAGCGTTATCCAACATGGAAGCGTCTTAAGGCACTACGCTTTTCCGACAACGTCACAACTCTTGCCACGTTCTGACATGAGTCAACTTGCAAGTGGCTAATGAACAACTTGGATTCAACGCACCAGGAGGCATCATGAAAATTATCGCAAGCCTGCTATTTGTTATCGCTGTATTGTTTGCATCAGCCGTCGAAGCGCGGCAAACCATCAACGGCTGCGAAATCAAGAGGAGGACCAGTTGCCCCGGCGTCAACCTGTCCGGCCAGGATCTGACCAAGTCCAACTTATCGAATTCCAATTTTTCCGGCGCCAACCTGTCCGGCGCCAACCTGAGTGCGGACAAGATTTCCGATGCCAATCTGACCCGGGCCAACTTGGCGGACGCCAACCTCGCCGGCGCAGTGATGACCTTGACTTACCTGGACAACGCCAACCTGTCGCGCGCCAATCTTTCCAAGGCCGACCTGTCGTATGGCTCCTTGCAGAATGCCAATCTCAAACGAGCCAGCCTCGTCGGCGCAAACTTGTCGATGGTCAATCTCAAAGGGGCCGACCTGACCGATGCCAATGCGAGGGGGGCAATTTTAGCCATGACCAACCTGGCGAATGCCAACCTTACCCGCACGGATCTGAGCGAGGTCATGCTGGTCGGTTCCGACATGCGCAACGCGATTCTCGAAGGCGCGATATTTTGCAAAACCACCATGCCGGATAGAAGCGTCAACAACAGCGGTTGCCCAAAGTAGCAGCTTAACCCGGCAAACTCGAACAGAGCGCGTCGACGCCGCATTTCCGAACATCACGCCCGAGCAAACGCGCCAGTTCGCCGCCTTCCATCGGCTTGCCGTAAAAATATCCCTGCACTTCATCGCAACCGTTGAGCTTGAGAAGATCGGCTTGCATGAGCGTCTCCACGCCTTCGGCGATTACCTTCAGCTTCAGGCTGCGCCCCACGCCGATGATCGCCATGACGATGCCGCAGTCATCGATGCCGCCCTTGCAGTCGCGCACGAACGATTTGTCGATTTTCAGCTTGTCGATGGGGAAACGTTTCAAGTAGCTGAGCGACGAATAGCCCGTGCCAAAATCGTCAATCGCAATCTGGATGCCAATAGCGCGCAGCTCGTCGAGAATTGCGATGACCATTTCCTCGGCATGCATCGCGATATTTTCGGTGATTTCCAGCTCCAGATATTCTGGGTACAGCCCGGTTTCCTGCAAAACTTTCCTGATGGTTAGTGCCAGACCCGGCTGCCGGAATTGTATCGCCGACAAGTTGACGGCGATGCGGATCGGCGGCAATCCGGCATCCTGCCATCGCTTGTTCTGGAGGCACGCGGTGCGCAATACCCACTCGCCGACGGGGACAATCAGCCCGGTTTCCTCCAGCAAGGGAACGAATTCGCAGGGCGAAATCATGCCCAGTTCCGGGTGCTGCCAGCGGATCAAGGCTTCCGCGCCGGTCATCTGGCCGCTGGCAAGATCGAACTGGGGCTGATAGTGCAGCACGAACTGCTGTTTCTCCAACGCGTGATAAAGGGCGGTTTCCATCGCCAGCCGTTCTTTTCCCAGGCAGTCCAACTCGGGTTTATAAGCCTGATAGCTGCTGCCGCCCTCGGCTTTTGCGCCATACAGCGCGGATTCCGCGTTCCTGAACAGATCGCTCCATTCCAGGCCATCCCTCGGATAAAAACTGGCTCCGACACTTGCCTTGACGAACAGCTCCTGACCGTCAACCCTGAACACATCATTCACGCATTGATGGATCGCGGTTGCCACCTCCCCGGCTTGCGCCTCCCGCACCAGATGCGGCACGACGGCAACGAACCGGTCGGCGCCGAGCCGCGCGATGAAATCTCCCTCACCGAACGCCATACGCAGGCGCTTTGCGGCTTCAAGAAGCACCTTGTCTCCCGCCAATACCCCCAGCGTATTGGTAATTTTGCGGAAGCGGTTCAGGTCGATCAGGAAAACGGCAAACGGGCGTTCCTGCCCCGTGCTCAGCGTCATCGACCTGAGGTGCACGAATAAATGCTCGCTATTCGGCAAGCCGGTCAGGCTGTCGAAATGCGACACACGGTGCAGCCTCATTTGCGTGGCTTCGAGATCGGCCCTGGTCGCAGCCTGCTGCAGCTCCCGTTCGACTACCGGAGCCAAGCGGGATAAATTATCCTTGTGGATAAAATCTCTTGCGCCGTAGCGCATTGCCTCGATCGCTGTTTCATCCGGGATAAGCCCGGAAACCACGATAAACGGCAGATTTTCCGCCGCTGCCCGCACAATTTTCAGGGCAGATATCGAATTCATTGCGGGCAGATTGTGGTCGCAAATTACCACATCCCAGGGCTCGCCTTCCAGCGCAGTCTTGAGTGATGTCGCGGTCTCGACGCGCTCATGCACCACCGTGAAACCGCCTTCCGCCAATTCGTTGCGGATAAGCTCGAAATCATCCTCAGAATCTTCCACCGCCAAAACCCGCAGCATTTTTTTCATCGTATTCATGGTCGGCTTCCTTTGTTGCCTGTTCAATCCAGATAATCCATTTGGACGTAGGTCGGGCTTCAGCCCGACATGTCGGGTTAAAACCCGACCTACGACCCATTGATTTTGCAATGCCTCAAGAGCTAATGAACTATCTCGGTTCAATCCTGGGCGTTATCTGTTCAATCCGGCAATCGCACCGGCAATTCCACCAAGCGGCAGAGTCTTGATGACCGCACCACGCTTGGCCGCTTCCTTGGGCATGCCGTACACCACGCAGGTCTGCTCGTCCTGACCGATGGTCAGCGCTCCCTCGTTGCGCATTTCCAGCAACCCCGCCGCGCCGTCGTCGCCCATGCCGGTCATGATGATGCCCAGCGCGTTTTTCCCGGCCGTTTTTGAGACAGAACGAAACAGCACATCCACCGAAGGGCGATGGCGGCTCACCGGCGGTCCATCCACGATGTCGACGTGATACTGCGCCCCGTTGCGCTTCAGCAGCATGTGTCTGCCGCCCGGCGCAATCAGCGCGCGCCCCGGCAGCACGCGGTCGCCGCTCTTGGCTTCGCGCACCTCGATCTGGCACAAATCGTTGAGGCGCGCCGCGAATGCGCCGGTAAATTTTTCCGGCATGTGCTGCACGATGACGATGCCGGGGCAGACTCTGGGTAAAGCCGTAAGCACCACTTCCAAGGCCTGCGTGCCACCCGTGGAAGTGCCGATGGCAACCACGCGATCCGTGGTTTCCGCCATCGCGTGCGAGGTGTGCGTGGCAGCGGAAAGAATGGCATCGGCTGACAGCTTGGGCTGCGGGGCGAGTGGCACAAATTCCGCCGGTACCGCGCGCGGTACCAGCTTGCGGGGGTTGGCCTGCGCCGCAGCTTTGACTGTGCTGACCAGATCGTCCGAGGAATCTTGCAGAAACTGTTTCAACCCCATTTTGGGTTTGGTGATGATGCTGAACGCACCCGCCTCCAGCGCCTGCATGGTGGTCGCAGCGCCCTTGTCGGTCAGCGTGGAGCAAATCACCACCGGGGTCGGGCGCTCGGCCATGATCTTTTTTAGAAAAGTGATGCCGTCCATGCGCGGCATTTCCACATCCAGCACAATCACGTCCGGCCACTGCACGCGCATCCGCTCCATGGCAAACACCGGGTCGGAAGCCGCGCCGATCACCTCGATGGCGGGGTCGCCCGCCAGCGCGGCGGACAACACCTGTCGCACCACTGCAGAATCGTCGACGATCAAAACTTTTATTATTTGCATAACTTTCTTTTTTTGTTGTCGCCACCGCTTGGCAGGTTATTTTCCGGCACGGGAGGCTGATGGCGCACCCAGACATGACCGTTCCAGATATTGAAAAATATGTTGCGATGTCCGACGCCGCCCAGATGTTCGGCGCAGGAGGTGAAGCCATGCCGTTTCATTAGGGTGCGCGCCATCTCCACGTTTTTTGCGCCTACATGATCATCGCTGACCTTCTGGTGCGCGGAGAACATATGCCCGCCGCCGAACAGCTTGACCTGGTATTCGCTGGGACAAGTGCCGGTTTTGCGGATTTCGCGCAACATCAACTCCAGCGCCTCATCCCCGTAACGCCCATCCGGCGTGACACGTTTTCCGGCAGGATGCTTGGGCAGCATGTAATGACACATGCCGCCCACCAGCAGGCTGGGATGCCACATCGTAACCGCCACGCACGAACCCAGCAGCGTGCGGATGCGCGTGTCGCGATCACCGAAATACACCTCGCCCGGTTGCAGGAAAATTTCGATGGCATGCGCCAGTTTATGCATTGAATTTTTTATCGCTCCGGCTTCTGGTAGACGGCCGGCACGATCAGACGCACCTCCTCGTTCACGCCGTTCAGGCTTTCGGAATGGCCGACCAGAAAATATCCGCCCGGGCGCAGCAGCGGCAACAGCCGCGACACCACCTGGCGCTTGGTTTCCTGGTCGAAATAAATCATCACGTTGCGCAAGAAAATCACATCGAACTCGCCCAACTTGCTGGCCGTTTCGGTCAGGTTGTGCTGCATGAAGCGCACCCGGTCGCGCAAAAACTGTTCGATCAGCATCGTGCCATGATGATCGCCGACACCCTTGAGGCAGTAGCGGTTCAAATAATGCTTGGGAATTTCCGGAATGCGCTCGGCGGGATACAACCCGCTACGCGCTTTATCCAGTACATGAGTGCTGATATCGGAGGCCACCACTTCCCACGGCTCCTTGCCCAGCAACTCGTCCAGCAGCATCGCGATGCTGTAAGGTTCTTCACCGCTGGAACAAGCCGCGCTCCAGATGCGCAACCCGCGCCCCGGCTTGCGCGCGGGGATGACGCGGTTGCGCAGGAAATCGAAATGTTTCGGCTCGCGAAAGAAATGCGTCTCGTTGGTCGTCAGCGAATCCACTGCCACCTGCAACTCGGCCTTGCCGTGCGGTGCAGAAATCAAACGGAAATAGTCGCCATAGCTGGTGAGATTGTGATGCTTCAGCCGCTTCGCCAACCGGCTGGAAACCAGTTGCTTCTTGGCCGGCGATAGGGTGATGCCCGCAATGCGGTAAATCATGTCGCGGAACTGCGCGAATTCCTGGTCGTGCAGCACGGCATGGGAAACCGACGGGTTGCCGCTATGCCTGTGTGCCGGACTCCGATGACCTGTCGTATTATGCATTTTTCTCTCTTCCGAATACCCGCCCACGTTCCGGGCCAACACTAATATCATGCCGCATTATGGAAAAATAAAACATCAGGCGACCCTTAATGTTCCCGTAGGAAACGCGTTCAATAGCAAATAGGAAAATTCCTACAGTGATACACCCGCCCTGTGCGAATTGATCAACTGCTGTGCTTCGTCGCTAAGCGACTTGACCTTAAACTCCAAGCGTATGCTTCCTGAAGCAAACACTACTGTGCCCACTGCTGCCTGCAAACCTACCACGACAGGAGGCTGCTGGTCATTCGGCGGAGGAACAAAAATATGCAAATCACACACCATCCCTGCGGGCAAAGCCTGATCTCCGCACACTATCGCTCGATGCGCGGAAATCTCCACCGCCCTGGTAAAAAACTGTGTGCCGTCACCCGGCTTGACCACAACCCGCCAATAACGCATTTGTAGAAAACCCCAAGCCGGACGAGCCGGAAACAAAATGCGGGCTATGCCCGGCTAATGGGCAACTAACACTGCACGCCGGGTGTTTCGCCTCCCCCTTTGAAAAAGGGGGACTGAGGGGGATTTAAAGAATGCCGCTCTCTCGCCACCCGCTGCAAATCCCCCCTGCCCCCCTTTTTCAAAGGGGGGTAAACCCATCACAGCCTTCCACTTGGAGGGGGAACTCCCCTCCCCTTTTTGCCCAACCCTATCAAAACGCGCGCGACACAGACAGAATTGTTGTGCTGCGCGCCAAATCCTTGCCGGCCAGCGTCGTGTAGAAACCGCCCGCCCGTGCATTGGTATCGGTATAGGCCAGTGTGACCACAAAGCCGCTGAAGTCCTTGGACACGCTTAGCTTGTAATCGCGGTAGGTTGGGTCGAATCCAGCCAGCACCAGCCCATCTGCGGCTGAGCCCTTGTAGGTCTGCTTGCCGATATGCGCGCCGAAGGTGACGCCGCTGTCACCCAGCGGCACATTGGCGTTGGCTTCGAGATAGTGGGTGCCCGATGCGCCGGGTACAGTCAGGAACTGGCCCAGGCCATAGGAAAATTTGGCGCTGATCCACTTGTAGCCAGCCGCCATGTAAACCTCGTCGGTATCAGCTTTCGCCGTGCCGGCCACCGGTGTGTATGAACCGGGATAGTTGTAGCGGATAAAACCCACGTCATAGCTGAACTCGTTGTCCAGCGTATTGCGGAAACCAAAATAAGTGTCCAGCTCCAGGCTGGCGCTGCCGGTCGCGCCGAAATCGGTGATCCAGCTCACGTTCGAACCCCATACCCCGGCATACAGCCCGCTGGCATGGGCATAGTCGATGCCGCCTTGCAGTGCCGGATTGGCGGAGGTCTGCGAAATGCCGCGAAAAACATAGTCGGTGGTGATGCCTACATTCGCGCTGAACGGCGAGGCTTCCCCCGCCATCGCCATGCCGGGTGCCACCAATACAGCCAATAACAGAGGTCTCAACAATTTGCTTGCGGCTACCTTCAAACTCATTTCATTCGCTTTCATCGTGACTCCTTAAATTAAAAAATGTAACTACTCAGCTCGAAGCATAATGCTCACAGAACAGCCATCACGCCAGTCCCTTCCCCCTGGAAGGGGGAAGGAGAAAAGCTGCGACAGTGCCGTCATTTACAGCAACAAGCGGATCGAACCTGTCAGCGCATTTCCAATACACTGCACTTGATATTAAAAATTTTGCTGAACCTGGCAAACTTGAATGCCCGCAATACAAAGTTGGAAGTAATGTGCAGCGTGACCTGTTTATTGTTTGCCTGCGCGCGTTCATTCAATAACAGCAGCATGCCCATCGCCGAGCTATCCAGATAATCCACTTTAGTCAAGTCGACGCATATTTCGGATAGGGCGGCGTTATCGAGCAGCGGCAAATAGACATTGGTGAAAATACGCCAAGTTTTATAATCAAAGCAACCGGACATGGCAATGCACGCCGAATAATCACGAATTTGTACCTCAATAGCCATGCATTGCTGCTGATCCTGCTGCATCGCGGCGTTGGCCGAATCAGACAACGCCTGGCTTATTTGCCTTACTTGTGAAATTGCGTTCATGTCATTTCCTTTCCGGTTCGTTTTACTGCGTGCCTGCCCCCTTCTTACATCTAACCTGACTACTGTAAATCCGAACAATCTATTGAACTATCGGGTCTCAACCCGGCCTGCAGCTAACCCCTGCCACCCACCCTGTTTAACTTGAAGAACCCCATCAGGTCTTGCAGTTGCGCCGCTTGGCCGCTCATTTCTTCCGCCGTTGCCGCGAGTTGTTCCGAGGCGCTGGCGTTCTGCTGGGTGATCTGGTTGAGCTGGTTCATCGCGGTGTTGATCTGGCTGACTCCCGTCGATTGCTCTTCGGAAGCGGCAGAGATTTCCTGCACCAGATCGGAGGTCTTGCTGATCGCGGGAACGATATTACCGAGCAGTTTGCCCGCACTCTCGGCCTTCTCGACAGAACCGCTGGCGAGTTGGCCGATTTCCTGCGCGGCAACCTGGCTGCGCTCGGCAAGTTTCCTGACTTCAGCAGCAACCACGGCGAAACCCTTGCCGTGTTCCCCGGCTCGCGCGGCTTCGATCGCGGCGTTCAACGCCAGCAAATTGGTCTGGTAGGCGATGTCGTCGATGATGCCGATCTTGCCGGCGATCTGTTTCATCGCCGTCACGGTCTGCGTGACGGCTTCGCCACCTTGTACGGCCTGTTTGGCCGCTTGCAAGGCCATGCCATCGGTGACTTTGGCGTTTTCGGTGTTCTGGTTGATCGAGGCGGACATTTGTTCGATCGAGGCAGAGGTTTCTTCCACGCTGGCGGCCTGTTCGCTGGTTGCCTGGCTCATGCTCTGCGCAGTGGCGCTGACTTGTTCGGAAGAGTTCAACAGCGCATCCGCCGAGCCGCGCACTTCGCCGATGATGCCGGAGAGCTTTTCAACCATGCCTTTGGTGGCAAACAGCATGCTGCTATGGTCGTTGGCCTTGGTTTGCACTTGCACCGTCAGATCACCACCGGCAATCCTGGCCATCACTTCCGCCGCATACGCAGGCTCCCCCCCCAATTGCCGGAGGATATCGCGGGTGACCAGAACGCCGATCACACCGACGATGGTCAGGACAATCAGAGTGATCGCCAGGTTGAGCACCAACGCATTGCGCGCCTCAACGAAAAGCTTGGAAGCATGATTCATAATATCCTCGCCGATTTTGTCTTCCGCATCCATCAATGCATTAATCTTCTTGGTGCTCGCGCCAAACCACTTGGCTGGCTCAATGCCGAATTTACCCTCCTGTGCCTTGTCCAGCGCAACCTTGCGCATCGCATCCACTTCGCGGGCAACATCGCTTGCATTAACTTCCTGAAGAGAGCGCTTCATTTCCTCGGTGGCAGAACTTTGAAAGGATTTGAAATAAACATCCTGCGAAGCCATGATGGCCAGCAGCCGAGGATAATTCTCGCGGTCGAAACTGTCCGCCGAGAATACGCCATTGAGCGTGGCGCGCTCCCGCCCGGCCTGCTCCTTGCCCTGGAGAAAGGCCAGATAGGCACCGGCTTTTCTCACTATTTCCGGATGATTGCTGGCGGCTACCACGCGTTCGACAACCCCCATCAGCGAAGCCACAGTTCCGGTATAGAAAGCAAAACTCTCCTTGGGATTGATGCCAAGTGCGCTGATGGTTTCCCTGGTCTTGGCTAACTTGCCCAAATCGGCATTGGCCGCTTCGACCGAAGCTTTAACCCCGGCAGCGCCTGCCAGCACGACCGAATTTTGTTCAACAAATGCCTTGAACTCGGCTATTCCCTTATCGGTAACCAGCCTTTGTGCCTTCAACTCGGTTGAAAATTTTTCGCCCTTCGATGCCAGAAAACCGGCGGACATGCCCCGCTCGACTTGCACATCGTGGATGACATCGCCCAATTTATCGGTCAGCTCCACCAACGTATTCAATTCGGTCATGCTTGTCATGGTTTCATATCTTTCCAGCAGCACATCCGCCGAATAAAACAACAAGCCAAACAGTGCCGGCAACAGCATTAACACAAGCTTTGTCTTAAAAGACAATTTCGAAATACTCATTTACTACCCCCCCAAATTAAAACTTTTTTTATTATGCAGATTGGGTTTTAACCAGCGACTGGCTGGCGTTCTTTGCCAGCTTATAACCAACCACTTGGCAACCGTTTTTTGGTTGCTTAGTGGATGGCTAGTTGATTCATCAGTCGAATAGCTATGCCTACCTACAACTATGCTTTACCACCCGTTCCACTTACCTTGAAGAACGCCATCAGGTTTTGCAGTTGCGCCGCCTGGCCGCTCATTTCTTCCGCCGTCGCCGCCAGTTCTTCCGATGAACTGGCGTTCTGCTGGGTGATCTGGTTGAGCTGGTTCATCGCGGTGTTGATCTGGCTGACGCCCGTCGATTGCTCTTCCGACGCGGCGGAAATTTCCTGTACCAAGTCGGAGGTCTTGCTGATCGCGGGCACGATCTCGTTGAGCAGCTTGCCTGCGCTCTCCGCCTTTTCGACCGAGCCGCTGGCCAGTTGGCCGATTTCCTGCGCGGCCACCTGGCTGCGTTCGGCCAGCTTCCTGACTTCCGCCGCGACCACCGCGAAGCCCTTGCCGTGTTCTCCGGCGCGCGCCGCTTCGATGGCTGCGTTCAACGCCAGCAGATTGGTCTGGTAGGCGATGTCGTCGATGATGCCGATCTTGCCGGCAATTTGTTTCATCGCACCCACGGTCTGCGTCACCGCTTCACCGCCCGCAATCGCCTGTTTTGCGGCTTGCGAGGCCATGCCGTCGGTGACTTTGGCGTTCTCGGTGTTCTGGTTGATCGATGCGGACATCTGCTCGACCGATGCGGAGGTCTCTTCCACGCTCGCCGCTTGCTCGCTGGTCGCCTGGCTCATGCTCTGCGCCGTCGCCGATACTTCTTGCGAGGCGCTGGACAGCGCATCCGCCGCACCGCGCACTTCGCCGATGATCTGCGACAGTTTGTCGGTCATGCCCTTTATCGCAAACAGCATGCTGCTGCTATCGTTGGTCCTGGTCTGCACTTGCACCGACAGATCGCCATCCGCAACGCGCTTGACCACATCGGTGACATAGGCCGGTTCGCCGCCCAGTTGGCGCAACAGGTTGCGGGTAATCCAGAAGGCGAAAATGATAGCCAGCAACGTCGCCACAGCACCGCTACCGATCATTTGGGTCAGGGTGGATTCAGCGGCGCTTAAAGTGCCTGCGGTAATTTCATTGGCTTCGGCCACCTGTTGCTCGCGGAATGCTGCCAGCTTCTCGCCAACCGCCTGGCTATCCTTGTCGAAGCCTTCCATTACCGCATTGCCGGCATCCAGCCCCTTGGTGATATACGCCTCCGCCATCGCCTTTCCGGTAGCGTTTAACCTGTTGAAGTCCGCCTCGATAACCTCCATTTTCTTCAGATTGTCCGTATCATTTTCCTGCCGGTACATCCGCTTGTATTTATCCACCCCGCCCAGAAAGCGTTTGGCCGCATCTTCGGCATCCTTGTACCCGTCCCGGTTGTGGGTGGCGGAAACATCGGTCAGCCACTGCTGCACTTCGGCACGGCTGGTGTCCATTTCGTCCACCACCAGAACGAATGGCAGGGTTTCTTCCTTGATCTGTTTGATGTCCTGCATGAGATGGGTGAACGACAACCCCACCAGCAGCAGGCTCGCCAGAAATACCGACACCACTGCAGCAAAACTGACCGCAAGGCGTGTTCCAATACGCATATTGCCTAACATTTCATCCTCCTTTTTATGCCGGGCTGAAGCCCGATCTATTATTTTCCCCTGATTCAAAAACTGCGTGCAGGTCTAGTCCCATGGCCGTTGTAGGGGCGAATTGATTCGCCCGTGGGCGGATAAATCCGCCCCTACAGAACCACTGCCTACACTGCGACTTCTGTACCACCCACCCCGGCCAGCGTGGCCATTTCTTCCACCGACAGCACCTGGTGGATGTTGAGGATGATGACGAACTTGCCGTTGATCTTGCCCATACCGTCGATGAAGTCGGCGCGGATATTCGCGCCAAAAGAAGGCGCTGGCTCGATCTCGCTGGCGGAGATTTCCAGCACCTCGTTCACCGCATCCACCATCACGCCGACGTCCTGGGTTTCTTCGCCGTTCGCCACTTCGATGATGACGATGCAGGTGCGCCGGGTGATGTGGGTGGCCTGCTTGCCGAAGCGCGCACCGAGGTCGATCACCGGAACCACCGAGCCACGGAGGTTGATTACGCCGCGGATGAACTCCGGCATGCGCGGCACCTCGGTGATATTGCCGTATTCGATGATTTCCTTGATGGACAGGATACCCATCGCATAAGTCTCGCCGCCCAGCATGAAGGTGAGGTATTGCTGCTGATCCCGTTGGGTGGCGGCGTTGGCCGCGCTGGCCGCAGCAGGTAGCTTCTTGTTGATTTGTGCGATTGCGTTCATTTTTTTCCTTTCCTGATCTTATTCCCTCTCCCGCTTGCGGGAGAGGGTTAGGGAGAGGGTATGGTCGCTGCAACAAACTTGTTGCCATGCCACCACCCTCTCCCCCAGCCCCTCTCCCACAAGTGGGCGAGGGGAGCCCACAACCTAGAACTTCACGAACCCGCTTCCAGCCCCTGCCAATGCGAGTTTTGGCGCGGGGTGGCGGCTTGCCGTGGACTTGCTCGGCGCCGCCTTGTGAGCAGGAGCATGAGAAGCATGAGCGGCAGACGCAACGTGTGCCGCCCCATCGACCTTGAAGAACGCCATCAGGTTTTGCAGTTGCGTCGCCTGGCCGCTCATCTCTTCCGCGGTCGCCGCCAGCTCTTCGCTGCTCGATGCGTTCTGTTGCGTGATCTGGTTGAGCTGTTCCATCGCGGTGTTGACTTGGCCGACGCCCGCCGATTGCTCTTCGGACGCGGCGGCGATTTCCTGCACCAGATCCGAGGTCTTGCTGATCGCCGGGACGATTTCGTTGAGCAGCTTGCCCGCGCTCTCCGCCTTCTCGACCGAGCCGCTGGCGAGTTGGCCGATTTCCTGCGCGGCCACCTGGCTGCGTTCGGCCAGCTTCCTGACTTCCGCCGCGACCACCGCGAAGCCCTTGCCGTGTTCTCCGGCGCGCGCCG